>OLFT01000295.1_pt1 | contig 68653 bp, 74 predicted proteins | sample 1604921 | NCBI WGS metagenome assembly OLFT01 (sample SAMEA3888897, study PRJEB22519) | human gut metagenome | biome: human gut; feature: human-associated habitat; material: faeces | place: Denmark | collected 2013 | reverse complement strand
CCTAAACTGGCTGACGCTGTAAGAAAATACAAAGCAGCAAAAGCAAACAGCTAATTAAAACCGATTGGTTTTGAAATAAGCGAATGAAGGGCTCTCCGAAAGGAGAGTCCTTTTTTATCCGGAAACGGAGAAGGGAAATGTTTTTTACAGAAGGACAGATAGATATTTGGAGGCGGATTTGTTTTGCCGAAGGATAGGTCTGTTGATTTTCGAGAAAAAAGCATTGTGCAATTTGTTTAAAAAATAATGGAAAGATGGCTTGTTTTTTTATCGGAAATCAAAGAAAAATTCTGAAAAAATGCAAAAAAACACTTGCAATCCCTGTCTTTATGCCTTATAATAATAGCTGTTGTGACATAGAGTGTTGATACGGAAGGTTGCCGAAGCCGATGAATCAAGGGCTTACGGGTTTTTCCGAGGAGCGATGTCCAGTTCAAAGAAACCGGGCGACAAGGTCACTGTACTGAATATTTTGGGTTTGACTTACCGACAAGGTAAGTTTGCGTATCTGACGTTGCTGGATACACCCGGATGAGTGTGCAGTCACCACTTGTCGTGCTGAAATCAAAAAGTACGAAAAGGAGGGGACTTTTTTTATGGCTAATCCCAAAATCAGAATCAGTCTCAAAGCTTACGATCACAAACTGATCGACCAGTCTGCAGCGCAGATCATTGAAACAGCAAAGAAAACAGGTGCACAGATCAGCGGCCCTATCCCTCTTCCCACAAAGAAGGAAGTTGTAACAATCATCAGAGCGGTGCATAAATACAAAGACTCTCGTGAACAGTTCGAAATGAGAACTCACAAGAGACTGATTGACATTCTTAGCCCTACACCCAAGACAGCAGACGCGCTGAGCCGTCTGGATCTGCCCGCAGGCGTAGACATTACTCTGAAAGTGATGAAATAATCAACGCTATCCCACACAGCAACGAGCGAAGGTTATTTTTAAACTTTATAAAGAAAACATCCAAAAAAGCTGGTTTATATAAGATAGATAGGTAACAGGAAGTTACAACTCTTATATGACTAGAATGATTACCTGACGAAGACAAAGACTTCCGAAGGCAATCCGCTGTAGAAAATTAGGAGGTGCAACGAAATGAAAAAGGCGATCATCGCTAAGAAAATTGGTATGACACAGGTTTTCACAGAAAACGGTGCGCTGGTACCAGTTACAGTTCTTGAAGCAGGCCCCTGCGTTGTTATCCAGAAGAAAACAATGGAAAACGACGGCTATGAAGCAATTCAGGTTGGCTTTGCTGATGCAAAGGAAAAGAAAGTAACAAAGCCCATGAAGGGTCATTTCACAAAAGCAGGCGTAGCTGCTAAGAAATATGTGAAAGAATTCAAATTGGAAGATGCAGCAAACTATGAGGTTGGCGCAGAAATCAAAGCTGATGTGTTCGCAGCAGGCGACAAGGTTGACGCAAGCGGCGTTTCCAAAGGTAAAGGTTTCCAGAGTACAATTAAGAGATACAATGCATCCAGAGGGCCTATGGGTCACGGTTCCAAATCTCACAGAGTAGTAGGTTCCATGGGTTCTTCCGCTTACCCCAGCCGTGTTAAAAAAGGCAAAAGAATGCCCGGTCACATGGGTAGCGCAAATGTAACTATCCAGAATCTTGAAATTGTACGTGCTGATGCAGAAAAGAACCTGCTGCTGATCAAGGGCGCAGTTCCCGGTCCTAAGGGTTCCGTTCTGGTAATCAAAGACAGCGTAAAGGCTTGATAAACTTTACGAAAGGAGGAAACTAACATGGCAAATGTTGCAGTATTAAATATGGCAGGCGCTCAGGTAGGCACAATCGAGCTGAATGACGCTATTTTCGGTATTGAAGCAAATGAACATGTGATGCACCTGGCTGTAGTACAGTATCTGGCAAACCAGAGACAGGGCACACAGAGCACAAAAACACGCGCTGAAGTTCGTGGCGGTGGTAGAAAACCTTACAGACAGAAAGGTACCGGCAGAGCAAGACAGGGCTCCATCCGTTCCCCTCAGTGGGTTGGCGGTGGCGTTGTATTCGCTCCCAAGCCCAGAGATTATTCCTTCAAGCTGAACAAGAAGGTGAAAAGACTGGCACTGCAGTCCGCACTTTCCACAAAGGTTGCGGAAGGCAAAATCATCGTTCTGGATGAGCTGACACTGTCTGAAGTAAAGACAAAAGAAATGGTGAAGGTTCTGGGCAACATCAAATGCGACAACGCACTGATCGTTATGGACGGCTCCAACGAAAACGTAATGCTGTCCGCTAGAAATATTCCCACAGTTAAGACAGCTTCCGTAAACACAATCAATGTTTACGACCTGCTGAAATACAACAATCTGGTTGTAACAAAAGAAGCAGTAGAAAAAATCCAGGAGGTGTACGCATAATGGCTGATCTGAAATTTTACGACGTAATCGAAAGACCCGTAATCACAGAAAACAGTATGTCTGTACTGGATGAAAAGAAATATACTTTCATCGTACACCCTGAAGCAACAAAGGCTCAGATTAAAGATGCTGTTGAAAAAATGTTCGAAGGCGCTAAGGTAGCTTCTGTAAACACAATGAACTACGATGGCAAGCCTAAAAGAAGAGGTATGTTCTTCGGCAAAACAAAGAAATATAAAAAAGCAGTTGTGAAACTGACAGCTGACAGCAAAGATATTGAAATTTTTATGGGCATGTAAGCGATAAAAGCACTGAGAAGTGATTGGTTGGAGCGCAAGCTTGCTTGCGGCGAGAACCAAGCATTTATCAGTTGAACGGTATGAGTAAAATGTGAAGCATTTTACGAATAACGAGCTTTCGAGCAACCATATAAAATCTTTAAGTGTAAACTTGCAAAACACACGGAAACGTGTAGACGATATAAAAATCCGAAAGGAGTGGAAACAAGAGATGGCAATTAAGAGATATAAACCCTATACACCATCCAGAAGACACATGACTGTGTCCGCATTCGATGAAATTACAAAATCCACGCCCGAAAAATCTCTGGTAGTACACCTGAGAAAGAATTCCGGCAGAAACAACCAGGGTAAGCTGACAGTACGTCACCACGGCGGCGGCGCAAAGATCAAATACAGACTGGTTGACTTTAAACGTAACAAAGACGGCGTACCTGCAATTGTTAAGTCGATTGAATACGATCCCAACAGAACAGCAAACATCGCTCTGATTGTTTATGCAGACGGCGTAAAATCCTATATTCTGGCTCCTGCAGGTCTGAAGGTTGGCGATCATCTGATGAACGGCCCCGAAGCAGAAGTTAAGCTGGGCAACACACTGCCCATGAGCAAAATCCCCGTTGGTGCTTCCATTCACAACATCGAAATGAAGCCCGGCAAAGGCGGTCAGCTGGTACGTTCCGCAGGGAATGTTGGTCAGCTGATGGCAAAAGAAGGCAAATATGCAACAGTTAAGCTGCCTTCCGGCGAAATGAGACTGCTGCCTATCGAATGCAGAGCAACAATCGGTCAGATCGGTAATGCAGATCACGAGCTGGTTCACATCGGTAAAGCCGGCAGAAAACGTCACATGGGCGTTAGACCTACAGTAAGAGGTTCCGTAATGAACCCTAACGATCACCCTCACGGCGGTGGTGAAGGTAGAGCACCTATCGGTCGTCCTGCTCCTATGACACCTTGGGGCAAGCCTGCAATGGGTTACAAGACAAGAAACAAACACAAAGCTTCCAACAAGTATATTGTTCGCCGCAGAAACGGCTAATAGATCCGAATGTGCCTAAGGCAGCTTAGGCACGAACAGAAAAAATAAGGAGGATTCATCAATGAGCAGATCTTTGAAAAAAGGACCTTTCGCTGACGATCATCTGCTGAAGAAGATCGATGCTATGAACGCAGCAGGCGAAAAGAACGTAATCAAAACATGGTCTCGTCGTTCTACAATCTACCCCGATATGATCGGTCACACAATCGCAGTTTATGACGGCAGAAAGCACGTGCCTGTATATATCACAGAAGACATGGTAGGCCACAAACTGGGCGAATTTGCACTGACAAGAACTTACAGAGGTCATGGCAAAGACGCAGAAAAGAAATCTAGAGTTCGCTAATTTATCCGATAACGAAAGGAGGTTTCGTTCATGGCAAAAGGTCATAGAAGCCAAATCAAAAAAGAAAGAAACATTGCAACACAGGAAAAAAGACCTCATGCTACTGCTAAATACGTAGGCATCCCCGCTCCCAAGGCGAAAATCGTTCTGGATCAGATTAAAGGCAAGGATGTTGCTACAGCAGCAGCAATGTTGAACTATAGCCCCAGACTGGCAGCAGAAATCATCGGTAAAGTACTGAAATCCGCTGTAGCTAACGCAGAAAACAACCTGGGTATGGACGTAAGCAAACTGTATGTGGAAGAAGTAAGTGCAGATCAGGGCCCTACAATGAAGAGAATTCGCCCCAGAGCACAGGGCAGAGCATATCGCATTCTGAAGAGATCTTGCCATATTTCCATCATTCTCAATGAGAGATAAGGAGGTACGAAATGGGACAGAAGGTTAACCCTCATGGTTTAAGAGTAGGTATCATCAAAGATTGGGATGCAAAATGGTATGCAGAAAAAGACTTTGCTGATAACCTGGTAGAAGACGTTAAAATCAGAAAATTCATCAAAAAGAGACTGTACGATGCAGGCATTTCCAAGATTACAATCGAAAGAACAGCCGGCAGAGTAAAGATCAGCGTATACACAGCAAAACCCGGTATTGTTATCGGTAAGAACGGTGCATCCATCGAAGCACTGAAGGCTGAGCTGCAGAAAATGACAGCGCAGAAGGTTGCTGTAAACATCGAAGAAGTAAAGAGACCCGAACTGGATGCACAGCTGGTAGCTGAAAATATTGCACTGCAGCTGGAAAACCGTGTGACATTCCGTCGTGCGATGAAGCAGGCAATGGGCAGAACAATGAAGTTCGGCGCAAAGGGTATCAAGACAATGGTAAGCGGTCGTCTGGGCGGCGCAGATATCGCGCGTGGCGAATCCTACCACGAAGGTACAATTCCCCTTCAGACACTGAGAGCTGACATCGACTATGGCTTTGCTGAAGCAGATACAACATACGGCAAACTGGGCGTAAAGGTTTGGATCTACAAAGGCGAAGTACTTCCTGTAAAGAATAATAAAAAGTAAGGAGGCGCTAAAGAATCATGTTAATGCCTAAAAGAGTAAAACATCGTAAACAGCAGAGAGGCAAAATGAGAGGCCGTGCATATAGAGGCAACAAAGTAACATACGGCGATTTCGGTATTATGGCGATGGAACCCACATGGATCACATCCAACCAGATCGAAGCAGCACGAGTTGCTATGACAAGACATATCAAACGTGGCGGTGACGTTTGGATCAAAGTATTCCCTGACAAACCCGTATCCGCAAAACCTATCGGTACTCGTATGGGTTCCGGTAAAGGCGCACCTGAATACTGGGTTGCAGTAGTAAAACCCGGCAGAGTAATGTTCGAAATCGGTGGCGTAGAAGAAGATAAGGCAAGAGAAGCGCTGAGACTGGCAATTCACAAACTGCCTATCAAGTGCAAAATCGTATCTAAAGCAGAAGCAGAAGAAATGGCAGGTGAACATCAGTGAAAACAAAAGGTTATGTAAATGAATTGATGGGTAAAACTGCAGATGAATTACAGAAGGACCTTGTTTCCGCGAAGAAAGAGCTGTTCAACCTGAGATTCCAGAACGCAACAAACCAGCTGGACAATACAGCGAGAATCAAGGAAGTTCGTAAGAACATCGCAAGAATCCAGACAATCATCACAAAGAAAGCAAGAGAAGTAAAATAATAGATATTCCGTTCGTTGAAAGGAGGAAATCATCGTGGAAAGAAATCTTCGTAAAACCAGAATTGGTAGAGTAGTTAGCGACAAGATGGACAAAACAATCGTTGTTGCTGTTGAAGATAAAGTAAAACACCCTCTGTATGGCAAAATCGTTAACAGAACATACAAACTGAAAGCTCATGACGAAAACAACGAATGCGGTATCGGCGATCGTGTTAAAGTTATGGAAACAAGACCTCTGTCCAAGGACAAGAGATGGAGACTTGTAAGCATCATCGAAAAAGCAAAATAATCCTTTTTGGAGAGGAGGACGAAATATGGTTCAGCAGGAAACCAGATTAAAAGTAGCAGATAACTCCGGGGCGAAAGAACTTCTGTGCATCAGAGTTCTGGGCGGCTCCACAAGAAGATATGCAGGCGTGGGCGACATCATTGTTGCTGCGGTTAAAGACGCAACACCCGGCGGCGTTGTAAAAAAAGGTGATGTAGTAAAGGCTGTTGTAGTAAGAACAGTTCATCCCGTAGGCAGAGCAGACGGCAGCTACATCAAATTCGACGAAAACGCAGCTGTAATTATCAAAGACGACAAAAACCCCAGAGGTACTCGTATCTTTGGGCCCGTTGCAAGAGAGCTGAGAGAAAAGCAGTTCATGAAGATTCTTTCTCTGGCTCCCGAAGTACTGTAATAGGAGGTGCGACAGGTGGCTAATATGAAACTGAAAACCGGTGACAAGGTAGTTGTTATTGCCGGTAAGGATAAAGGCAAAGAAGGCAAGATTGTTGCTGTAGATAAAAAGAACAACCGCGTAATGGTTGAAGGCGTGAACATGGTTTCCAAACACACAAAACCCAACGCACAGAACCAGCAGGGCGGCATCATCAAGAAGGAAAACTTCATTCATGCTTCCAACGTAATGTACCTGCATAACGGCAAGGCTACAAGACTGGGCGCTATGATCAAAGATGGTAAAAAGGTAAGAGTAGCAAAGAAAACAGGCGAAGTAATCGACTAATAAATACCTGGTGAAAGGAGGCAAACAATGAGCAGATTAAAAGACTTCTATGAAGCACAGATCGTTCCTGAAATGACTAAGAAATTTTCTTATACAAATAAACTGGCTGTTCCCAAACTGGAAAAGATCATCATCAACATGGGCGTTGGCGAAGCAAGAGAAAACGCTAAGGTTCTGGATGGCGCTGTAAGAGATATGAGCATTATCTCCGGTCAGAAACCTGTAGTAACAAAGGCTAAAAAATCCATCGCGAACTTCAAGCTGCGTGAAGGTATGAACATTGGCTGCAAGGTTACTCTGAGAGGCGACAGAATGTATGAATTCACAGACAGACTGGTAAACATCGCACTGCCTCGTGTACGTGACTTCCGTGGCGTAAAAGCAAACAGCTTTGACGGCAGAGGTAACTACACAATGGGTATCAAAGAACAGCTGATCTTCCCTGAAATCGAATATGATAAAGTAGACAAGATCAGAGGCATGGACATCGTTTTTGTTACAACAGCAAAAACAGATGAAGAAGCAAGAGAACTGCTGAGACTGTTCGGTATGCCATTCGCTAAATAAGGGAGGGACAAAGATGGCTAAAAAATCTATGAAAGTTAAGCAGCAGAGAGCACCTAAGTTCTCTACAAGAGCTTATACACGTTGCAGAGTTTGCGGCAGACCCCACTCTGTACTGAAAAAATATGGAATTTGCCGTATTTGCTTCCGTGAACTGGCATACAAAGGTCAGATTCCCGGCGTAAAGAAAGCAAGCTGGTAATTGAAAGGAGGAATTCACAATGTCTATGAGCGACCCTATCGCAGATATGCTGACAAGAATCAGAAATGCTAATACTGCAAAACACGATACAGTAGATGTTCCTTCTTCCAAAATGAAGAAAGCAATCGCTGACATCCTGGTAGCAGAAGGTTACGTAAAAGGTTACGAAGTAATCGAAGACGGTATCAAATCCACACTGCGCATCAGCCTGAAATATGGTGAAGACAAAAACGTAAAAGTAATCACAGGTCTGAAGAGAATTTCCAAACCCGGCCTGAGAGTATTCGCTGGCAAAGACGAGCTGCCTAAAGTTCTGGGTGGTCTGGGCACAGCAATTATTTCCACAGACAAAGGCCTGATGACAGACAAAGCTGCAAGAAAAGCTGGTCTGGGCGGCGAAGTTATCGCTTTCATCTGGTAAGATAGAGACAGAATTATAGGAGGTGCAGACCATGTCCAGAATCGGTAAATTGCCCGTAGTGGTACCCGCTGGCGTAGAAGTTAAGATTGGCGAAGGCAATCTGCTGACAGTGAAAGGCCCTAAAGGTACACTGGAAAGAAAATTATCCGCAGACATGAACATCGCAATGGAAGACGGTCAGATCGTAGTTACAAGACCCAGCGATCTGAAGAAGCATAGAGCATTACACGGCCTGACAAGAACACTGATCCACAACATGATTGTTGGTGTTACAGAAGGCTATGAAAAAACACTGGAAATCAACGGTGTAGGTTACAGAGCAGCAAAATCCGGTAAGAAGCTGACACTGACACTGGGTTATTCTCACCCTGTAGAAATGGAAGATCCCGCAGGCATCGAATCCATTGTTGAGGGTACAAACAAAATCATCGTTAAGGGTATTGATAAAGAAAAAGTAGGTCAGTTTGCAGCCGAAATCAGAACAAAAAGACCTCCCGAACCTTACAAAGGCAAAGGTATCAAATACGCTGACGAACACATCAGACGTAAAGTTGGTAAGACCGGTAAGAAATAATCTGCGCACGGCGGCGTAAGGTATATTTATATCGGAAAGTGACTAATTTTTGAAGAAACGGAGTGAATTTGCTATGATCAATAAGCCCAATCGTGCTGCGGCTCGTGTGAAAAGACACTACAGAATCCGCAACCATGTAAAAGGCACAGCTGCCAGACCTAGACTGGCAGTATTCAGATCCAATAAACACATGTATGCGCAGATCATTGATGACGTTGCGCAGCATACACTGGTTGCAGCATCCACAATGGAAGCTGAAATCGCAAGCAAGGTTGAATACACAAACACAGTAGCAGCAGCTGCTGCAGTAGGTGAAGCTGTTGCAAAGAAAGCAATCGAAAAAGGCATCACTGAAGTAGTATTCGACAGAGGCGGTTTTGTATACCAGGGTAAGGTTCAGGCACTGGCAGAAGCAGCTAGAGAAGCTGGCCTGAAATTCTAAGGCAAGGAGGAAAGTAAGTTGAAAAGAATCGATCCAAGCACTTTAGATCTGAAAGATAAAGTAGTTACCATCAACCGTGTATCCAAGACGGTAAAAGGTGGTCGTACAATGAGATTCTCTGCTCTGGTTGTTGTTGGCGACGGCAATGGCCATGTAGGCTGCGGTATGGGTAAGGCAGCTGAAATTCCCGATGCAATCCGCAAAGGGAAAGAAGCAGCGATGAAAAATATCATCAAAGTAGAAATGAACGATGTAGACAGCATCTACCACGGCGTTACAGGTGAATACGGCAGTGCAAGCGTACTGCTGATGCCCGCTCCCGAAGGTACTGGTATCATCGCCGGCGGTCCCGCGCGTGCGGTTCTGGAACTGGCTGGTATCCGTAACATCAGAACAAAATCCCTGGGCTCCAACAACAAACGTAACGTTGTAAGCGCAACCATCGAAGGTCTGTCCAGAGCGACAACACCCGAAGCTGTTGCGAAACTGCGTGGCATTTCTGTTGAAGAACTCTTAGGTTAAGGAGGATTAGACAGATGGCTGAAATTAAAATCACATTGGTGAAATCCACAATCGGTGCAATTCCCAAACATAAAAGAACAGTTCAGGCGCTGGGTCTGAACAAAACAAACAGTAGTGTAATTCAGCAGGACAATGCGGCAATCAGAGGTATGCTCCATCAGATTAGCCACCTTGTTAAAGTTGAAGAAGTTTGATTTTAGGAGGTGCCCAAATGAACTTATGCGAACTGAGACCCGCTGAAGGCTCCAGAGGTAAAAACTGGAGACGCGGCAGAGGTCATGCAACAGGCAATGGCAAAACAGCCGGCAGAGGCCATAAAGGTGCCGGTCAGCGTTCCGGTACAAGCGGCAAATGCGGCTTTGAAGGCGGCCAGATGCCTCTGTACAGAAGACTTCCTAAGAGAGGCTTCACATGCAGAAACAGCAAAGAAATTGTTGCAATCAACGTTTCCATGCTGAACGTATTTGATAATGATACAGTAGTAGACATTGATGCTTTGAGAAACGTTGGTCTGATCAGCAATCCCAGAGATGGCGTGAAGATCCTTGGCGAAGGCGATCTGGAAAGAAAGCTGACAGTTAAGGTTAACTACTTCAGCAAAACAGCTCAGGAAAAAATTGAAGCGGCCGGCGGCAAAGCAGAGGTGATTTAATTGTTTAAGATTTTCGTTAACTCTTGGAAAACGAAAGAAATTAGAAACAAGATTCTGTACACACTGATGATTTTTGCAATTGTCAGACTGGGTACACAGATCGCCCTGCCCGGTATCGATACCGCAGGTGTAATAGCAGCGAGAGAAAACGCATCCATGGCGGGCACACTTTACAGTGTAATCGCCGGTGGTGCGAACTCCAGCTGGTCTATTTTTGCAATGGGTATCGGCCCCTACATCAACGCATCCATCATTATGCAGCTGTTGACGATTGCGATTCCCAAGTTCGAACAGCTTTCCAAGGAAGGTCCGGACGGACGAAAGAAGCTGCAGTCCTATAGCAGATATCTGACGGTTATTCTGGCGTTGATTCAGGGTATCGGTCTGACTTACACATACCATAACATGTATCTGGTGCATAGTCCTCTGGTTTATGTTGCATCTGTATTTTGTCTGGTATGCGGCTCCACATTTGTTATGTGGTTGGCGGAGCAGATTACTGCAAGCGGAATCGGCAACGGTTCCTCTATGATCATCTTCATCAACATCGTTTCCAACCTGCCTACAGGCGCAGCAACGATGTACTACCTGATTTCCGGCAGCGGTGCAGCAGGTGCGGCGAAGGTAGCAGCAATTCTGTTGATTTTGATTGTTGTTCTTGCTTTCATTGTTTGTGTAAACACCGGTGAAAGAAGACTGCCTGTGCAGTATTCCTCCAAGATGGTAGGCAGAAAACAGGCAAGCGGCAGAAGTACAAACATGCCTATCAAGGTAAATACTTCCGGCGTTATTTCCATCATCTTTGCAATCTCTTTGCTGCAGTTCCCGCAGCAGATTGGAATGTTTATCCCCAATAAGGGCGCAACATTCACAAAGGTGACAGATGTTTTGAATATGACACACCCTATTGGTGCGATTATTTATATTATCCTGATTTTCTTCTTCACATATTTCTACACATCCATCGTAATCAATCCAAACGAAATTGCGATGAACATGAAGAAGAACGGTGGTTTCATCCCCGGTATCAGACCCGGTCAGCCCACAAGCGCTTACATTACAAGAGTCGTAAACAGAGTAACACTGGTTGGTGCAGTCTGCTATGCGGTTCTGGCAATGGTGCCTGTTGTGCTGCAGTGGATCTTTAAGGTAAATGTAGGCTTCGGTGGTACAACACTGATCATCGTTGTTGGTGTTTGCCTGGATATCGTAAAAGCACTGGAAAGCCAGCTGCTGATGCGCCACTATAAAGGCTTTTTGAATGACTGATAACAATCGCTTGGGAAATGCTTTCGGGCATTTCCCGAGGGGTTGTTTTGTGCTATGAAGGACTTTTCCTGTGACTGACCGATGGTTTTGCTTGCATAAACAGAGGGAAGGGCATTTGAAAAGCCAAAGGCATGAGTAAGCCACAGGCTTACGAATGTACTTTGCAGTCGGCAGACTGACATTCATAGGCAATAATCTGGGGAGATTATATAACACGATAAAAAAGAGAAGGCCATCTATTAAGAAAAGAGGTAATCGTATGAAATTAGTACTGATCGGCGCACCCGCAGCAGGTAAAGGGACACAGGCTGCAAGACTGGTAGAGCATTACGGCATTGCTCACATTTCCACAGGCGACATGCTGAGAGAGGAAGTTGCAAAAGGCACAGAGCTGGGCAATCAGGCAAAGAGCATTATGGCAGCAGGAGGCTTGGTTTCCGATGAACTGATTATCGCTATTGTACAGGAAAGAATCAAAAAAGACGATTGCGCGAAGGGTTTTATCCTGGATGGTTTCCCTCGTACGGTTGTACAGGCTGAAAAGCTGGAGGATATGGTAAAGCTTGACCATGTTGTATATATCAGCGCACCCGATGAAGTGATGCTGGAAAGACTGACAGCAAGAGAAAGCTGTCCCAAATGCGGCGCAACATATAACAAGCTGTTCCTGCCCGCAAAGGTTGCAGGTGTTTGTGATAAATGCGGCGAAGCACTGACACAGCGCAAGGATGACACTGTTGAAGCAGGTAAGGCAAGAATTGCTACCTTCCACGAACAGAGTGAACCTCTGGTGGACTTCTACAAGAAGAAAGGCATCTTGTTTGAAGTAGATGGTACACAGGCGATTGACGAGATTACAAAGGCAATCATCGCAGGCCTGGATAAATAAGAAATGTAAAAAAATCGACAGAAAATGATGGGATGTGATTTCTGTCGATTTTTTCTTCCTATATAATATAGAAGAAAAAATATTACTGTATAAATAGTAACATTAAAAATAGAGTATTCATAAAAATGAAAATAGTGTATACTTGATAGGCTTATGAAAATAGCGTGTACCTATGCGGGAAGGTGAATACAGGCACCTTGGGAAAGCGATTTTTTGAGCAAAACCGTTCTGATCACGAGCGGAGAGCCGGAAATTCTTACGTTATGCGAAGGAAAATGAGGTGATGTCGTTGGAATATCAGATCGGCCAAGTGGTTTATTCCAAAAGCGGTCACGATCAGGGTGACGTGCAGATGATTTGTGCGATTGAGGGGGAATACCTTCTTCTTGCAGACGGCAGACGCAGGAAGCTGGAAAAGCCCAAACGCAAAAAGAAGAAGCATGTTCAGCCTACTTTCTATGTAGAAAAGGATGTGGCTGCGAAATTGCAGACAGGGGAATATCTTCTGGATGCAGATATCAAGAAGGCATTGAAAAAGTACCAGCAGGTACGAGATGTTTAATGTTTAAGGAGGTTTACGGTCTTGTCTAAAGATGACGTAATCGAAGTAGAAGGAACCGTACTGGAAAAATTACCCAACGCCATGTTTCAGGTTGAACTGGAAAACGGTCACCAGATTCTGGCGCACATTTCCGGCAAACTGCGTATGAACTTCATCCGCATCCTGCCCGGTGACAAAGTGTTAGTTGAAATGTCTCCCTATGATCTGACAAAAGGTCGTATCATTTGGAGAGCAAAATAAGGAAGGAGCGATCACAATGAAAATCAGACCCTCTGTAAAACCCATGTGTGAAAAATGCAGAATCATCAAGAGAAAAGGTCGTGTAATGGTTATTTGTGAAAATCCCAAACATAAACAGAAACAGGGCTGATAATTTATTATGGGCTTGCGGGGGAGAACCCCAAAGAGCCGAATTGATAAATCCGTCAACTATACTGGGAGGAGCATACAGTTAATGGCAAAGGCGGCGCTGACTTGTAGGCGCGTAAGGCACATGACTGACGGTCTATCTCCTTTGTTCGTAATGCCCAACGAGTATCGCACTGTGTTTATGTAAAAAACATTTATTTGAAACTTATCGTGAAAAATTACAGGAGGTGCAAGAATAATGGCACGTATTGCTGGTGTAGACTTACCTAGAGAAAAACGCGTAGAAATCGGCCTGACTTATGTTTATGGCATTGGCCACTCCAGCGCTGTTCGTATTCTGAATGAAGCAGGTGTTAGCCTGGATACAAGAGTGAGAGATCTGACAGATGAAGAAGTATCCAGAATCCGTGATGTCATCGACAGAACTCAGACTGTAGAAGGTGACCTGAGAAGAGAAATTGCTCTGAACATCAAACGTCTGATCGAAATCGGCTGCTACAGAGGCATCCGCCACAGAAGAGGTCTGCCTGTTAGAGGTCAGAAGACAAAGACAAACGCAAGAACAAGAAAAGGTCCCAGAAAGACCGTTGCGAACAAGAAGAAATAATTCGATATTTCGATAAGGAGGTTTGAGGCAAATGGCAAAGAAAACTGTGAAAAAGGCAACGACTCGCAGACGCCGTGATAAAAGAAAAGTAGAACGTGGCCAGGCTCATATCCAGTCCACTTTCAATAATACAATCGTTACAATTACTGACGCAGCAGGGAATGCGCTTTCCTGGGCAAGTGCTGGTCAGCTGGGCTTTAGAGGTTCCAGAAAATCCACACCCTATGCAGCACAGATGGCTGCAGATACAGCTGCAAAAGCTGCTTCCGATTACGGTCTGAAGACAATTGAAGTTTTCGTAAAAGGCCCCGGCAGCGGTCGTGAAGCTGCAATCCGTGCCCTGCAGGCAGCAGGTCTGGATGTAACACTTATCAAAGACGTTACACCCGTTCCTCACAACGGTTGCAGACCCCCCAAACGCAGAAGAGTATAACCTAATATTAGGAGGTGTAGATCAATGGCAAGAGATAGAGTTCCCGTACTGAAAAGATGCAGATCCCTGAACCTGGATCCCATCTATCTGGGTATTGATAAAAAATCTAAAAGACAGAATCAGAGAGCAAACAAGAAAATGTCCGAATACGGTCTGCAGATGAGAGAAAAACAGAAAGCAAAATTCATCTACGGCGTACTGGAAAAACAGTTCAGAGGTTACTACGCACAGGCTGAAAAGATTGCCAAAAAAGAAGGCATCCCCGGCGAAAACCTGCTGATGCTGCTGGAAATGAGACTGGACAACGTAATGTTCAGACTGGGCTACGGCAGAACAAGAAAAGAAGCTAGACAGATTGTTCGTCACAAACACGTAACCGTAAACGGCAAGGCAGTGGATATCCCTTCCTACCAGGTTAAGGTTGGCGATGTAATCGAAGTGAAAGAAAAATACAAAACAATTCAGAGATACAAAGACGTTCTGGCTGCAACAGACGGCAGAATCGTTCCTGAATGGCTGTCCGCTAACCACGATGCACTGAGCGGTACAGTTGTGGCGAAGCCCACAAGAGTACAGATTGATGTTCCTGTAGAAGAAACACTGATTGTCGAACTGTACTCCAAATAATCATCGATTGTGTAGAGAAGTCAAAGGTAACGCCGTGGGGCTATATGCCCTGCGGCACTCTATCATAAAAAAGGGAGGTTTGAACGAGTGTTTGAATTTGAAAAACCTCGCATTGAAATTGCTGAAATGGCACCCGATGGCACATACGGTAAGTTTGTTGTAGAACCCCTGGAAAGAGGCTATGGTACAACTCTGGGCAACTCCCTGAGAAGAATCCTGCTGTCCTCTCTGCCCGGTGCTGCAGTAAGCAATGTGAAAATTGATGGTGTACTTCATGAATTTAGCGTGATTCCCGGCGTAAAAGAAGACGTTACAGAAATCATTCTGAATTTGAAAGGTCTTGCGATCAAAAATACAAGCGAAGGCAATGAGCCTAAGATTGCTTACATTGACGTGGAAGGCGAAGGTGAAGTAAAGGGTTCCGATATCAAGTGTGACAGTGATATTGAGATTCTGAATCCCGAACATCATATCGCAACACTTTCCGGCGGCGCAGGCAGTAAGCTGTATATGGAGATCACAATCAACAAGGGCCGCGGCTATGTTGGTGCAGACAAAAACAAAAAAGACGATCAGCCAATCGGTATGCTTCCGGTAGACAGTATTTTCACACCTGTAACAAGAGTAAACTTTTTGGTGGAAAATACGCGTGTCGGTCAGATTACTGACTATGATAAGCTGTCTCTGGAGGTTTGGACAAACGGAACAATCGCACCCGATGACGCTGTAAGTTTCGGCGCGAAGATCCTGAATGAACACCTGAACCTGTTCATCGACCTGTCTGATAATGCGAAAGATACTTCTATCATGGTAGAAAAAGAAGAAGGCAAGAAGGAAAAAGTTCTGGAAATGAGCATTGAAGAACTGGATCTGTCTGTGCGCTCTTATAACTGCCTGAAACGTGCCGGCATCAATACGGTTGAAGATCTGGCAAATAAGACAGAGGACGAGATGATGAAGGTTAGAAACCTTGGACGCAAGTCTTTGGAAGAAGTATTGAACAAAATGGCGGAACTGGGTCTTTCCCTGAAGCCTAGTGACGAATAATTTCGTCATAGAGTAACCTATTATTTACCGTTTGATTACGGCTCCACATAAGACCGAAGAGTAGTGGGGACGGGCTCAGTCAGACGGGTATCCATGAGGAGGATTTAACCATGCACGCATCCGGTTATAGAAAACTTGGTAAAACAACACCCCAGAGAAAAGCTCTGCTGAGAAACCAGGTAACAAATCTGCTGTATCACGGCAAAATCAAAACAACAGAAACAAGAGCAAAAGAAGTAAAGAGAATCGCTGAAAAGCTGATCACACTGGCTATCAAAGAAAAAGATAACTTTGAAGAAGTTACAGTAGCAGCTAAGGTTGCAAAGAAAGATGCAAACGGCAAACGTGTGAAAGAAGTTGTAAACGGCAAGAAAGTAACTGTTTATGACGAAGTGCAGAAAACAATCAAAAAGGATAAGGCTTCCAGATTGGCTGCAAGAAGAGCAATTCTGGCTTACCTGTACCCCGTTACAGAAGTTCCTGCTGACGGCAAGGCAGTAAGAAAGAACACAAAGAAGGTTGACATGGCAGCTAAGATGTTCGACGAAATCGCTCCCAAATATGCCGGCAGAAACGGCGGTTACACAAGAATTGTGAAACTGGGCGCAAGAAAAGGCGACGGCGCTATGGAAGTTATTCTGGAACTGGTTTAATTTGATTCCGAATAGAAAATCAGAGACTTGCAAATAAGCGAGTCTCTTTTTTTATACTCGGAAAATGTAAGGGTACAATTTTGGAGAATCAGAGAGAATTACTGGGATTCTATTGACTTTTTAACGAAAACTCCGTATCATATTGATAGCTGTGAGCATTTGCGCAATAGACTATACGAGGCGAAGAAACGCCGGAGAAACAGGTGAAATTATGAAAATGGTGAAGGCTGAAGGTCTGACCTACGAATATACAAAAATTATGGAAACAGACCACGGCACGGAGGAGCATCGGGTGGTTGCGTTGAAAAACGTGAACATCGAAATTGAAAAGGGTGAATTTGTTGTAGTTCTGGGGCATAACGGCTCCGGAAAGTCTACATTTGCGAAGCATATTAACGCATTACTACAGCCCACAGGCGGTACATTGTGGGTAAAAGGAATGAACACGCAGGAGGAAGGTCTGATTTGGGAGATTCGCCAGACGGCAGGGATGGTATTCCAGAACCCCGATAACCAGCTGGTTGCAACGGTGGTTGAGGAGGATATTGCATTTGGCCCCGAAAATATGGGCGTACCCCCGAAGGAAATTCGGATGCGCGTGGATGAAGCACTGGATGCAGTGCGAATGAAGGAATTTGCGGCTTATACGCCTTCCAAGCTTTCCGGTGGGCAGAAACAGAGAATTGCCATTGCAGGCGTGTTGGCGATGAAGCCGGACTGTATTGTTCTGGATGAGCCTACGGCAATGCTTGATCCTGTCGGTCGGCGAGATGTTATGGAGACGATTGAGCGTTTGAATAAAGAAGAAGGCATTACGGTGATTCTCATTACGCATTATATGGATGAGGCTGTGCGTGGAGATAAGGTATATGTGATTGATGACGGTGACCTTGTGATGAAGGGTACACCGAGAGAAATTTTTGTACAGGTGGAGAAGCTGAAGGAATATGGACTGGATGTGCCGCAGGTGACAGAGGTGACATACCTGCTGAGAAAAGAGGGTATTGATTTGCCCGCGGATATTCTGACGGTCGAAGAAATGGTAGGTGCATTATGTCAATTCAATTAAATCATTTGACACACGTTTACAACGAAGGCACCACCTTTGAAAAAGTGGCATTGAACGATGTGACACTGGAGATTCAGACGGGCGAATTTATCGGCTTAATCGGGCATACCGGCTCAGGAAAATCCACGCTGATTCAGCATCTGAACGGCATTATTTCTCCTTCTTCTGGCGAGATTCTGCTGGATGGCGAAAATATCCATAAGGATAAGGCAAAGCTGAAGGAGGTGCGCAGACGGATTGGTCTGGCGTTCCAGTATCCTGAATATCAGCTGTTTGAAATGACGGTATATAAGGATGTTGCATTCGGCCCGACGAATCTGGGGCTGTCTGCGGAGCAGATTCATGAAAATGTGGTTGCGGCATTAAATATTGTAGGAATTGACGAGACGTTTTACGAAAAATCTCCGTTTGAGCTTTCCGGCGGGCAGAAGCGCCGTGTGGCAATCGCAGGCGTGCTGGCAATGAATCCGGAGGTGCTGATTCTGGATGAGCCTACCGCGGGGCTTGACCCCAAGGGCAGAGATGAAATTCTGGCGGCAATCCACAAGCTGCATGAGGAAAGAGGAATTACGGTTATTCTGGTGAGTCACAGTATGGAAGATGTGGCAAGACTGGTAGACCGTATTATCGTGATGCACAAGGGCAAGGTTGCTATGACAGGTACGCCCAGAGAGATTTTTTCTCATCCCATGGAGCTGGAGCAGATGGGACTGGCGGCACCGCAGGTTAGCTATGTTTTTGCAAAGCTGAAGGAAAAAGGCTATGATGTGCCGACGGATATTTATACGGTTGAGGAAGCAAGGGATGCCTTGTTAAAATTGGTAAAGCAGGTGAAAGCATGATTAGAGATATTACAATCGGTCAGTATTATCCTGCGGAATCTGCCATTCATAAGATGGACGCAAGGCTGAAGCTGATGATTACCTTTGTTTTTATTGTAACTTTGTTTTTGGTGAATACCTTTGTGGGGTATGTGTTTGTTATTGCCTGCATGGGGCTGACAATTCGGGCATCGAAGGTGCCGTTTAAATTTATGACACGCGGTTTGAAGAGTATTATCGTTATTATTCTTTTTACGGTGGTCATCAATCTGTTCATGACGCAGGGGGAGCATGTTCTGCTGCGCGTGGGCTTTTTGCGGGTGACAATGGAGGGGGTACTTCTGGCGGCGAAAATGTGCGTCCGTCTGGTGCTTCTGATTATCGGTTCCTCTGTGCTGACATTGACGACAACGCCCATTCAGCTGACAGATGCCATCGAATATATTTTGAAGCCCTTCAAAAGAATCGGTGTGCCTGCGCATGAAATCGCAATGATGATGACGATTGCGCTGCGCTTTATCCCGACACTGCTGGATGAAACGGATAAGATTATGAAGGCACAGCAGGCGAGAGGTGCCGATTTTGATACGGGCAATCTGATTCAGAAGGCGAAATCCTTGATTCCCATTCTGGTGCCTTTGTTTATTTCTGCATTCCGCAGAGCGGAGGAGCTGGCAATGGCGATGGAAGCAAGATGCTACCATGGGGATGAACACCGCACGAGAATGAATGTGATGACAATGAAAAGCAGCGATTACCGCGCGGCAGTGATGGCTGCGGTCTATACAGTTGTGATTATCGGGCTGCGGTTTGTGGCAAAGGCAGTGCCGTTTATTATTTAAGGAAGAAACACTCTTTGAGAAATGTTCTCGAAGAGTGTTTTTTCAAAAAATACAAAAGAGAAGGGTGAAAGCATGATTGGTTTGGGAACACTTATCAATGTTGGCGCGATTATCATTGGAGGCCTGCTGGGGCTGTTTCTGGGACGAAACGTGAAGGTGCGCTATCAGGATATCCTTATGATTGCTGTTGGGATTTGTGTGCTGATGCTTGGCATTGGCGGCACAATGGAGCAGATGCTTTCGATTACGGATGGAGGGCTTGCCAGCGGCGGTTCTATGATGCTGATTATTACCATGGCTGTTGGCGCTTTGGCAGGCGAATGGATGAATATTGAGAAAAAGATGGAGCAGTTCGGTGTCTGGCTGAAAAAGAAAACCGGCAGCAACGGGGATAATGCCTTTGTGGATGCCTTTGTAACGACATCGTTGACGGTCTGCATCGGCGCAATGGCAGTGGTCGGGGCGATTCAGGACGGGATTTACGGCGATTACAGTATTCTGGCGGCAAAGGCAATCCTGGATTTGATTATTGTATTTATCATGACGGCTTCGATGGGAAAGGGGTGCATCCTTTCTGCGATTCCTGTTGGAATTTTTCAGGGACTGGTAACGCTTCTGGCAAGGCTGATTGAGCCCTTTATGACAGAGGCGGCATTGTCAAATCTTTCTTTTGTCGGCTCAGTGCTGCTGTTCTGTGTCGGAGTAAATCTGGTCTGGGGCAAAAAGGTGAAGGTAGCGAATCTGCTGCCGGCGATTCTGCTTGCGGTGCTGTGGAGCTTTGCGCCTTGGGCATAAAAAGGAGAATAGGATTGATGAAACGGATTTTACTGACAATCGCATACGATGGAACGAATTATTCCGGCTGGCAGAAGCAGAAGGATGAAGCGGTGATCACTGTGGAAGGCGAACTGACGAAGGCTTTGCGGCTGCTGTTCCGCAATCCTGCGTTGGAGTGCGTCGGCGCAAGCAGAACGGACGCAGGCGTGCATGCCTTGGGGCAGCGTGCGGTGATTGACGTGGAAACAAGTATCCCGGCGGAGAAAATCCCTCTGGCGATTCGCTCCTTTTTGCCTGCGGATATTGTGGTGACAAAGGCGGAGGACGTTGCAGAGACATTTCACCCACGGTTTGACTGTGTGAAAAAAACGTACGAATATCGTTTCTGGAATGCGCCTGCGAAGAATCCGAAGGAACGGCTCTATTCCGCCTATGTGCAGAAGCCGTTGGATGTGGAACGGATGAACGAGGGGGCAAAGGCATTTCTCGGAACGCATGATTTTGCGGCATTCTGTGCGGCAGGCGCGCAGGTTTCGACCACAGTGCGGACGATTTTTGACTGTCATGTGGAAAAGCAGGGAGAGAGTGTGCGGATTCTGGTGACGGGGGACGGCTTCCTTTACAATATGGTGCGGATTCTGGCAGGGACGCTGCTTGCGGTCGGCATGGGAAGGCTGGAGCCAAAGGCGGTTGCCGCAATCATCGCAGGGAAGGACCGCCGCGCCGCAGGGCAGACCGCGGAGCCGCAGGGCTTAACCCTTCTGGAGATTTTCTATGACGAAAAAGACCTGTACGAAGCAGCGAAAAATTGATAATTTAACAAAAATATCTTGACACGGTCTGTATACAAGATTATAATATAAGGGCTGTTAATATGATTTTAAGGCTGAAATCAGCTTTAAATATATGTTTCTCAAGGTGGGACCCAATAAGTTATGTGTTTTGCGCATAATGGAGATCGACCGTATTCGTTCCTGCGTTGCGGCGAAGTCAACGGGTCAAACAAAATAATATGACAGGAGGTAAAAACCATGAGAACTACTTACATCGCTAAAGAAGCGGACATCGTAAAAAAGTGGTACGTGATTGACGCTGAAGGCGTAACACTGGGCCGTCTGGCTTCCGAAGTTGCATCTATTCTGAGAGGGAAAAACAAACCTCAGTATGCACCCAATGCTGACATGGGCGACTATGTTATTATTGTGAATGCAGAAAAAGTTGCTGTTACAGGCAAAAAGCTGGAACAGAAAATGTATCGTCACCACTCCGGTTGGACAGGCGGTCTGAAAGAAACAAGACTGGACAAAATGCTGGAAACACACCCCGAAAGAGTTATCGAGCACGCTGTAAAAGGTATGCTTCCTAAGAATGCTCTGGGCAGAAAGATGTTCGGCAAGCTGCATGTTTACGCAGGCGCAGAACACCCTCACGCAGCACAGAAACCCGAAACACTGGAATTCAAATTCTAATCGAAGGAGGAAAGCATAATGGCAGCAGCTAGATATTACGGCACAGGCAGAAGAAAATCTTCCGTAGCTAGAGTATACCTGGTACCCGGCAACGGTAAAATTACAATCAATAAAAGAGACATCGACGAATATTTCGGTCTGGAAACACTGAAACTGATCGTTCGTCAGCCTCTGGAACTGACAGAAACAGCAGCAAAATTTGACGTTATCGTTAACGTTTGCGGCGGTGGCTTTACAGGTCAGGCAGGCGCAATCAGACACGGTATCTCCAGAGCACTGCTTCAGGCAGATGGTGACTACAGACCTTCTCTGAAAAAAGCAGGCTTCCTGACAAGAGACCCTCGTATGAAAGAAAGAAAGAAACCGGGTCTGAAAGCAGCAAGACGCGCACCTCAGTTCTCCAAGAGATAATTACGCGTTTCAAAAAGCATTTACAGAAATCCTCAAAACCTTGTGTTTTGGGGATTTTTTACTTGGCATTTTTTCCGAAAGGGATTAAAATTCTGTTATAAAAGCGTTCAAAGCCGACAAATCCTATCAAAAATATTGACGGGAAAACAAAAATAAGTTAAATTACTTATGTAAAGTATACAGGTGCAGAGACACTTTCTCAAAGATTTCAATGACTTCGGAGGGATATATGTGACGAAAGAGCATGGAAAGAAGAAAAACAGACTGGAAGGTATCGCCCGTTTTATTGTAGAAAAACGCAAGGCGATTTATTTGATTTATATTTTACTGGCGATTTTTTGTTGCTTCTCCGCAGGATGGGTTTCGGTAGACAACACGCTGACGGACTATCTGGCGGATGATACGGAAACGAGCCGCGGCCTCAAGCGGATGGATGAGGAATTTATTACCTATGCAACGGCGGAGGTTATGGTGGATAACATTTCGTATGCCGATGCGGAGGTGCTTTGTGATACTCTGGAGGATATCGAAGGGGTGAAATCCATCACCTTTGATGATACAACCAAGCATTATGTGGATGGGGCGGCGCTCTTTTCCGTTACCTTTGACGGAGAGAACGACGATCCGCTTTGTGAGGAGTCCTTACATAAAATCGAAACGGAAATGCAGGACTATGATGCGTATATTTCTGCGGAGCTGGGCAACACCAAGGCGGAAACCATCGCGAAGGAAATCAATGTTGTTATGGTGCTGACCTGCGGCATTATTCTGGCGGTACTGCTGTTTACCTCCCGTACCTATATGGAAGTACCCGTTATGATTATGACCTTTGGCGCAGCGGCGATTCTGAATAAGGGGAGCAACTTTATGTTCGGGGAAATCTCCTTCGTTTCGGACTCCATTGCGATTGTATTGCAGCTTGCGCTGGCGATAGACTATGCGATTATCCTATGCCACAGATATATGGAAGAAAGAGAGAGTAGCGAGCCGATGGATGCCGTTGTTGCGGCGCTTTGCAAGGCAATTCCCGAAATTTCCGGCAGCTGCTTGACAACGCTTTCCGGCTTGGCTGCGATGGCATTTATGCACTTCCAGATTGGTCTGGATATGAGTATGGTGCTGATTAAGGCGATTATTCTGAGTATTCTGTCTGTATTCACGCTGATGCCGGGTCTTTTGTATTCCTTCAGCAGCAAAATCGACAGCACACATCACAGAAATTTTGTGCCGAATATTACAGGCTTTACGAATGTTGTCATTCGCCTGCGCCATGTAACACCGATTATTTTTGTAGTTTGCCTGATTGCGTCCTTTCTGATTTCGCAGAACTGCCCTTATGTATACAGCTATGAGCATCTGACGACCTATACGAAGAATGATTCGCAGATTGCGGAGGAAAAAATCAAGGATACTTTTACGGCATCGAATATCCTTGCACTGCTGATTCCCAGTGGGGATTATGAGAAGGAGCAGCAGCTGGCGGAGGAACTGGAGGCAATGCCGGAGGTGGATACGGTTACGAGCCTGGCGACCACAGAGGCGGAGGAAAAGGACGGCGAAACCCTGCGTCTGGGGGATAAGATGACACCCAGAGAGCTGGCGGAATTTGCCGATATTGATATTGAGCTGGTGGATTTGCTGTATACGGCGTATGCGGTGGATCAGGAGGAATACGGGCATATCGTGGGTGGTATCGACCATTACGGGGTACCTCTGATTGATATGTTTGAATTTATTTATGATGAGATACAGGACGGCGCAGTTTCTCTGGATGCGGAGCAGCAGAAGGATTTAGATGACCTGTATGATGAGCTGACAGACGGGAAGGATCAGCTGAACAGCGGAAAATACAGCCGTCTGGTTATGGATCTGAATGTATCGCAGGAGAGCGAGGAAACCTTTGCTTTTCTGGACAAGGCAAGACAAACGGCGCAGAATTATTATGGGGATGATGTGCTTCTGGTCGGCAATGCGACAAGCAACTTTGATCTTTCCGCAACCTTTGGGGAGGATAATACCCTAATCAGCATCCTTTCTATTGTGTTTGTTATGATTGTTCTGCTCCTGACGTTCCAGTCGGCGGGGGTTCCGTTTATTCTGATTCTGGTTATCCAGGGCAGTGTATGGATGAACTTTACCTACCCGACTCTGCGCGGCACGCCTATTTTCTTCATGAGCTATCTGGTTGTTAGCTCAATTCAGATGGGTGCGAATATTGACTATGCGATTGTTATCACAAACCGTTATATGGAGCTGCGTCAGAAGATGCCGAAGATTGAAGCAATGAAGCAGTCGCTGAATCTGGCGTTCCCGACGATTTTCACCTCAGGGAGTATCCTTGCGGCGGCAGGCACGGCAATCGGGTTCCTTTCTTCGGATGGTGCGATTTCCGGTATCGGTATCTGCTTAGGCAGAGGGACACTGCTTTCTATTCTGCTGGTTATGGGAATTTTGCCGCAGCTTTTGCTGTTGGGTGATTTCATCATTGATAAGACCTCCTTCAAGAAGCCGGAGAGGAAGGAAAAGAAGGCGAATGAGGAGGAAAATGAGGAGAAGAAAGAAAACGTGCCAATCGGAAAGGAGGCGGTGGAAGGTGCATAAGGGACTGAAAAAAGGAATTGCCGTTCTGGCGGCTGCGGTGCTCTTTTGCGGCAGCGCTCCCGTGGATATCTATGCGGCGAATACGGTGACGATTTCCACGAGAAAGGACTTTCTCCGCTTTGCGAAAAATTGTACCTTGGACAGCTGGTCGGCAGGGAAAACCGTTGTGCTGACGGCGGATATTGATTTGGGACGCGTGAATTTTTCACCCATCCCGATTTTCGGGGGCACCTTTGAAGGCAACGGGCATACGATTTCGGGGCTGAATCTGGAGCAGGATGGCTCTCAGCTTGGCTTATTCCGCTATGTTGCGGAGGGTGGCGTTGTGAAAAACCTAAAGGTCGAGGGGAACGTAACCCCCGGCGGCAGCAGAAGCAGCATCGGCGGTATTGTCGGTGAAAACAACGGCACGATTACGGGATGCAGCTTTGACGGTACAGTGGAAGGCAAGGATACGGTCGGCGGTGTTGTCGGCAAAAATAAAGGCGAGGTGCGCGAATGCAGTGCATCGGGCGAAATTCACGGTGAGCTGTCTGTCGGCGGCATTGCAGGCGAAAACAACGGTTTTCTGGCGGAATGCAGAAATGAGGCGGATGTCAATACCGAATACGAGGAAAAAAAGCAGGAGCTTTCCGACATTGATACAGATGCGGCGGCAATTCTGGAAAAATACAGAATTTCAAAGGAGAACACCGAGCGCAGCAATCTGACCTATACGGATATTGGCGGCGTGGTCGGTTTCAGCGATGGCGTGGTGCAGGGCTGCGACAACTATGGCGAGGTTGGCTATCCGCATGTCGGTTATAATATCGGCGGTGTGGCAGGCAGACAGTCCGGCTATCTTCTGGGCTGCGACAACAACGCAGCGGTACACGGAAGAAAGGATATCGGCGGGATTGTCGGGCAGGCAGAGCCGTATCTCTGGCTGAATACCTCGGCGGACAGATTGGACGAGGTACGCGATAATCTGGATATTCTGCATGATATGGCAAATCAGCTTCTGGATGATACCAATGGTCTGGGGGACGATGTTGAGGTTTACCTGAACGGGATGTCCGACCATTCCGAAACGGCGAGCGACCGCGCAAGAGAGGTCAAGAATCAGCTGCAGGATTTTGCGGATGATAATATTGACGAAATCAATACATGGACGGCACTGCTTTCCGATACCATGCGAAAGCTGGAGGACCCGATGAATGGTCTGTCGGATGGAATCGAGGACTTAGGCAAGAATATGCAGGATTTAGGCGATGCTTTTTCTCCGCTGAAAAAGGATTTGCCTGAGATTGACGGTCTGGAGGATGTGGAAGCGCAGGTAGAGAAGATGCAGCGGACACAACGGCAGCTTGCGCAGGCGGTACAGACGCTTTTGCAGGAGCAGAAGGCGCTCAGGGATGCCATTGCCGCAGGCGATCAGGAAAAGGTACGGGAAATCATGCAGCAGATTACGGCAACCCTGCAGCAGATGATGGGATTGCAGCAGCAGCTTCTGGAGGAGCAGAAGAAGCTTGCAGGGCTTCTGGCGGATTTGCCGGATGATGTGAAGGATGCGGCGGATATTGTGCAGAGAAGACTGAAAAGAACCATTACCAACGCGCAGGATGCCTTGGATGATATTGCTGATACAACGGAAAACATTGCGGATTCCATGCGTGATATGAGTGATATTATTTCGGATCTGGCGAATGAAGATCCGGCAACCTTTGTGAAGCTGGGGGATGATTTTCAGGAATCGAGCGATGCGCTGTTTGATTCCATGGGAGATATCTCGGATGATTTGAAGGGGCTGCGTGAGTCTCTGAAAAGCGGCAGACAGACCCTGACGGCGGATATCCGCAGCATAAGCGATCAGTTCCAGAAGATTATGAATCTGCTGTTTGACGAAATAGATGATTTGCGGGATGGCGCGGATAAGGATTTGGATGATATCTTTATTGATGTTTCCGATGAGGAAATCAACCGCACGAAGCAGGGAAAGATTGCGAGCAGCCATAACTACGGCGAGGTTGAGGGCGACCGCAACGCAGGTGGTATTGCGGGTGCGATGTCGATTGACCTTGCGATTGACCCGGAGGATGATATTGCACATCCAAAAACATTGAGCTTTACCTATCGCATGAAGGTGATTTTGCAGGACTGCATCAATGACGGCAAGATTACAGGTAAGAAGGACTGCGTCGGCGGCGTGGTCGGCTATGCGGAAAGCGGTACGGTATATCGTTGTGAAAACTACGCAGAGGCGGAAAGCACAACAGGCAATTATGTCGGCGGCATTGCAGGCTTCAGCGAGGGCACGATTCGCAGCAGCTATGCCAAGGGCAGCATGAGCGGCGGACAATATGTCGGTGGTATTGCCGGCAAGGGCGAAAATGTATATGATTCCTGTGTCATTGCGACTGTAGACGGGGACGAAAAGCTAGGCGTTGTGCTGGGCGGTGCGGAGGATACCGACAGCCTGCGCGGTAATTATTACGCAGAGCAGGATTTAGGTGCAGTGGACGGCATCAGCTATGCAGGAAAGGCGGAGCCGATTTCCTATGAGGCTATGAAGGAAATCAGCGGAATTCCCAAGCGCTTTATCAGCTTTACCGTAAGCTTTATTGCGGACGGCAAAACAGTGGAAACCGAGGAGGTGCCTTACGGCATGGAAACGAGCCGCATCAAGCTGCCGGATATTCCCGAAAAGAAGGGGAGCTTCGGCACATGGGCGGCGTTTGAAACCGATACCGTACAGGGCGATATCAAAATCGAATGTGCATATACGCCTTATGTTACGGTTGTTTCCAGCATGGAAAAGAACGAAAGCGGTAAGATGTCCCTTGCGCTGGCGGATGGTGACTATACCGATGAGGCAGAACTGCATATCTTTGCGAATGCGGAGGAAGCGGCACCTGCGCAGGCAAAGGGCAAGACGGTTGTGTATGATGTGATTCTGGAGGACAGAGACCTTTCCGATACGGAAAAAACCACCCTGCGTCTTTTGAATGAGGATAAGGAGAAGGTTTCCGTTTGGCAAAAGAACGGCGAAGACTGGAAGGAATTGGATACGAAGAATCGTGGGAAATATGTGGTCTGCAAGATTAACGGCACGGAAGGCACGCTTTGCATCAGCTACGAGGGTGCAGCGAAAAAGACGCTGCTGTTTGTCTGCATGGCAGGCATTGCGGCGGTTGCTGTGATTTTCGGTGCTGTGAAGCTGAAAAAGGGCAGAAAGCAGAAAAAGCAGACAGAAACAGAAGAATAAAAATATTTTGAGGACGGCGGCTTTTCCTTTTAGGCTTGCCGTCCTTATGCTATACTGGAGAAAAAGAGGTGAGCGTATGAAGAACGGGAAATATTGCATTTTGATTGCAGATGATGAAAAGGAAATTCGGGATATTTTGCGGCTGCTGCTGGAGGGCGAGGGCTATGCGGTACTGACTGCGGAAGATGGCAGAGAAGCGATCGCAGAAGCGGCGGCAGAGGTTGATTTATATATTCTGGATGTGAATATGCCGGAGGTATCGGGATTCCCTGCGGCGGCGGAAATTCGCAAGCACTTTGATACGCCGATTGTTTTTCTGACGGCGTATTCTACAGAATCGGATAAGGTGATGGGCTTTTCTGTCGGGGCAGATGATTATATCGTAAAGCCGTTTTCCAATATGGAGCTGCTGATGCGCGTGAAGGCGATTCTGCGGCGAAGCAGCGGTGCAAAAGTACCTGTGGTGACAGAGAAAATTCCCTTTGCGGATTTGATTCTGGATACGGAGAGCCGCTCTGTTTCCAGACAGGGGGAAATGATTCCGCTGACCTATACGGAGTTTCAGATTCTGGAGCTTCTTGTGACGCATAAAAAGAAGATTTATTCCCTGGAAAATATCTATCAAAGCATCTGGGGAGAGGATGCCGTTGGCGACAGTGCGATTATGGTGCATATCAAAAATATCCGCAAGAAGCTGGGGGATGATTCCAGAAATCCGAAATATATCAAGACGGCGTGGGGACGGGGGTATTATGTTGACCAATGAAAATGGAAGAAAAACAAAGCGGCTTTCGCGCGAGATTCTGGGACTGCTGCTGATTACGGCGGTGATTGCGCTGTTTTTCTGGGGCTTTTTATATCTGACGGCAAATTCCATTTCCGAAACCTATTTCACAGAGCGCAACCTGCAGCCCTCAGAGGGACAATGGCTGACATTGCGAGCATGGATTCGCAGTGTGAGCCTGCTTTCGACGGTTATTCTGTTTCTGGTGCTGTTTCTGTTCCTGCTGGGGCAGAAGCTGGCGTATCTGAGGGAAATTATACAAGGGGTGGATGCCCTGCGCACACACCGCTTGGAGGATACCATTCCGCTGCGAGAGGCGAATGAGCTGACGGAGCTGGCGGAGCATATCAATTTTCTTTCGGAAACGGAGCGGCGGCTCAGACAGCAGGAAACGGCGCTGCAGGCAGAGCGGGAGCGCATGATTCGCGACCTTTCGCATGATATCCGCACGCCGCTGACGGCAATTTTATCCTATTCGGATTATATGAGCCGAAAGGATGGGTATACAGATGCGGAATTACGGGAATATTTTTCGCTGGTGCGGAAGAAGGCAGCGCAGATGAAGGACATGACAGACCGCCTGCTGGAGGGCAGTAAGCGCAATGTGGAGCCGGTGGAAAACGGCAGGCTGCTGATGGAGCAGCTTGCAGGAGAATGGGAGGAAATTCTGGAGGACAGCTTTTCCTGCGAGATTTCTATGGAGAATTGCACCGATTTTCGGGCAGAATGGGATATGCAGGAGATCCTGCGGATTTTCGATAATCTGTCCTCTAATGTGGAAAAATATGCGGACAGTGGACACCCTGTTTTGCTGCAAATGGACAGGGGAGTGGACACCTTACGGATTTTACAGAAAAACGCAGTGCGGCAGACGGCGCAGAAGATAGAAAGCAACCAAATCGGACTGGAGAGCATCCGCAGAATTACCGCCGGCTATGGCGGAGCGGTGACGGTTTCCTTGGACGAAAAGCAATTTCAGATTGAGATTACCCTGCCAGTTGCGAAAAAGTGCCAAGGTTAGCCGAATAGCGGAAGGGTTCGGGAAACGAAGCGTCTTCCCGAATGGAATCCGCAGAGGGGGCTTTGCTCACTCGAGGAAAACAGCATGTTTCGAGACTTTAGCCGATGGAACATGTCTGTTTATTCTTCTGTTTTAACAAGTCGAAATCCTGATTTCGACTTAAGGTGCGCCGGCACCGCCTTTAGAATTCTTTAGAATTTCCTGCACGATTTCTTTAGAATCCTATGCTATGATGAATTCATCAAAGAAAATAAGGCAACAAGAAAGTGAGGAATGGCTTATGGCATTAGGATTATTATTGATTTTATTTATGGTAATGAGCATCATCAGCGTAGTTGGGCTGCTGCTCCTGTTTCTTTTAAAGGGAGAAAGGGCGCAGAAGATTGTGTTTTACTTCATGGCGCTTCTGGGGATGTTTATCGCATGGATGACAGCCACAGGATATGCCACCAATCAGATTAAGGAGCAGATGATTTCGTGGGGCTTTGGTGCATTGGCGGTTGTAGCGGTTCTGGTGCGGCTTTGCGGCAAGAGCAAAAATGCAGCACTGGCGGCAAAGCTGCTGGCGGCGGCATCTGTGGTGCTCGGCATGGTGGCATTATTTATTGGCTAAGAAAGATTAAAATTTCATTAGAAAAAGAAAGGCGCAGGAGGCTTCCTGTGCTTTTCTTTTGTGGAAAAATTTGTCAGGTGCTATCGGTTGAAATATTTTTGTGGATGAAATATAATAAGATAAACTGTAAAATCTGCGTAAAATCCACAGGAAACAGCGCTGTGTTTTTCAGATGCGGACGAGTGTATTTTTGTTAAAACAATGTCACACATTAGACAAGCCGAAAAGACACTTTCTATAGAAAGTGCATTTAATTATTCTGATTTGAATGGAGTTCTTTTATTCAAATTGAATAGAGGATTTCATACAGTATCTTGACACTTTGGCACATTTGAGTATATACTAAACTCAGATATGTACAGAAAAAGAATGTTACATAAAGGGTGTAAAAAAACAGCACCGGAGAATGGCCTTTGGAAGTGGGTCGGAACGGAAGAACAAATGAAACAGTAAGCAGACGTTTGGGTCTGTGATTACGGAAGGGAGGAACCTATGGGGGATGACATCAAACTTCGGGTTTCAAAAATCGAAAAATCTTTTCCGGGTGTAAAGGCTTTGGATAAAATCGACTTTACAGTCAGAAAAGGGACTGTACATGCGCTGTGCGGTGAAAACGGCGCGGGCAAGTCTACATTGATGAAGATTATCAACGGGATTTATAAGCCGGATGCCGGCGAAATTTTTGTGGATGAGAAATCGGTGAAAATCAAAGATCCCATTATGGCAAGATCTCTCGGAATTGCCATGATTGCGCAGGAGTTGAACTATGTTCCCGAAATGTCCGTAGAGGAAAATATTTTTCTGGGACGCTTGCCTGTGGATGGGATGGGCAGAGTAAAATGGCGCGAGGTGCGCGAAAAAACCGAAAGGCTGCTGAAGGAGGAGCATTTGCCCTATAAGGCAACGGATAAGCTGAAAACGCTGACTACCTCCGATATTCAGATGCTGGAAATCCTGAAGGCAATCTCCAACGATGCGTCTATCGTTGTTATGGACGAGCCTACGTCCTCCATTACGCAGAAGGAGGTTGAGCTGCTGTTTAAGAAGATTGCACTTCTGAAGGCAAAGGGCTGTGCGATTGTTTATATCTCTCATAAGATGGATGAGGTATTCCGCATTGCGGATGATATTACGGTATTCCGTGACGGTACGGTTGTAAAGAGTATGCGTGCGGAGGATACAAACATTGACGAGGTTATCGCGCTGATGGTAGGCCGTCGTATGGAAAACGTATATCCCAAGGAGAATATTGAGATTGGGGAGCCTTTGCTTGAGGTAAAAGACCTCAAGAGCGGTCAGCTGTTTGAGGATGTAACCTTCCATGTAGGCAAGGGCGAAATCGTTGGCTTTGCAGGGCTGGTCGGCGCAGGGCGTACGGAAGTGATGCGCTGTCTGTTTGGGCTTGACCCCATTGACGGCGGTACGGTAAAGGTACACGGCAAGGAAATCAAAATCAAACGGGTAGCCGATGCAACAAAGGCAGGCATGGTCATGCTTTCGGAGGATCGCCGCCGTTACGGCATTATCCCCATGAGAAGTGTGCGCGAAAATGCGAGCCTTGCAGCCTTGGAAAAATTCTTCTATGGCGGGCATGCCCATAGGAAAGAAGAAGAAGCAATGGTTGCAAAATATTTTGATAAAATGAGCGTAAAAACACCGACACAGGAAACACCGATTCAGTCTCTTTCCGGCGGGAACCAGCAGAAGGTGCTGCTGGCAAAATGGATGATGCGTGACCCTGAGGTGCTGATTCTGGACGAGCCCACAAGAGGGATTGACGTTGGCGCGAAATTTGAAATTTATAAACTGATGACAGAAGTGGCACAGGCGGGTAAAGCAGTTGTAATGGTTTCCTCTGAGCTGCCCGAATTGATTGGTATGTGTGACAGAATTTATGTGATGAACCAGGGCCATATTGCAGGCGAGCTGAAGCGGGAGGAATTCTCTCAGGAGGCTATCATGGTTTATGCGACAGGGACACATAGCATTATTCAGGAATAAATAAAGGAGGAGATCAAAAGTGAAAAATAATAAATCAAAAGAGTTAATGCAGAAATTTTCTATTTTCTTTGTTCTGCTGGTATTGATTATCGTATCTTCTGTGATGAACCCCAATTTCTTGAGCCACAGAAATATTACCAATATTGCAGTGCAGCTGGCGGTAGCGACCATTCTGGCGTATGGTGAAATGGTGCTGATTGTATCCGGTCTGCTGGACTTGTCCTCGGGTGCGGTGCTTGCGCTGTCGGGTGTGCTTTCCGTCAGTGCGTATAAGGCGACCGGCTCTATGGCAGTGGCGTTTGCCGTTTCCATCGGTGTTGCGGTTATCTTCAACATGATTAACGCATTGTTTGTTGCAAACTTTGCATTGCCTGCGTTCATCGTAACACTGGCAACCCAGATGGCGGCGAGAGGTCTGGCACTGCTGTATACCTCCGGGCAGAATATTTTGCAGATTGGGAAATACGCTGTAGTCGGGCAGGGGAAAATCGGTCCTGTTCCCATTCCCGTTATCTTTACTGTTTTGGCGACGATTATTATTTCGTATATTATGAACCAGACACGATTGGGACGTTCCTTCTATGCCATCGGCGGCAATGAGGAGGCCTCTATCGCATCCGGTATCAATGTTGTAAAATCCAAATACATGGCATTCCTGATTAACGGTGTTCTGGTCGGGATTGCCGGCGTGCTGTTCATGGCGCGTGTAAACGCAGGTCTGCCGAATGGTGCGGTAGGCTACGAAATGGAAGGTCTGACGGCTGCCATTGTCGGCGGTACAAGCTTCTCCGGCGGTGTTGGTACAACCTCCGGCTCCTTAATCGGTTCCTTCATCATCGGCTGCCTGAACAACATCATGAACCTGCAGGGCGTAGACTCTTACATTCAGCAGGTAGTAAAGGGTATCATCATCGTGGCAGCTGTTCTGTATGATATCAACTTCAAGAATAAAAAATCGCCCAAGGTTATCCTGCAGAAGAAGGACGAAAAGAAGGAGCCTGCGGCAAAGGCATAACCCAATGATATGGCTTTCATTTGATCAATCAAATGTAAATAAAGCAAAAATGTTCTCAAAAAGGTAATTTCAAAAAGAAAGGGAGAGAGTAAAATGAAAAAGTATTTAGCAGCATTTATGGCACTGGCTATGGCGGCAACCGCTCTGACAGGCTGCGGCGGCGGTGATTCCGCAGGCGGCGATGACAGCAATAAAACCTACAAGGTAGCGTATATTGCAAGAGCGCAGTCTGACTCCTTCGCAGCATGGCTGGCAAACGAAATGGTAGCAGCAGCAGATAAGTATGATGACATCGAGCTGAAGGTATTCGATGGTCAGGCTGACGATGCAAAGGAAAACGCTGCAATCGAAAACGCAATCGCAAACGGCTACGATGCAATCATCGTGCAGCCCAACAACGGCGAAGCACAGAGACCCTACGTTGAAAAAATTGTACAGGCAGGTCTGGTTGCAATCACAACCAACTCCAGAATTGAAGGCATTGAAGGTGCATCCTCTGTCGATGCCGATCCTTACAATCAGGCACAGGTTAACGCTGAGCTGGCACTGACACAGGTTCCCGAAAATGCGAAGGTTGTTGTTCTGAAGGGGCCCTCCGGCAACTTCCACGCTGACCAGAGACGTATCGCATGGCAGGAAGTATTCTTTGACCAGAGACCTGACGTTCAGATTGTAGGCGAAGACTTCGCAAACTGGAACAAGGACGAAGCTATGGCTCTGATGGAAGACTGGACAACAGCACACGGCAAGATTGATGCAGTTATCTCTATGAACGATAACATGGCAGCAGGTGCGCTGGAGGTTGTAAAGGGCAACCCCACTTACAAAGATATGCTGGTATATGGCGTTGACGGTACAGCAGAGGCTTGCCTGCTGATTCAGGATGGTTCCATGACATCTACATGCCTGCAGTCCGCAATCGACCTGGCTGCTCTGAACCTTGACACAGTACACAAGCTGCTGACAGGCGAAGAAACACAGATCGACACAGATATCGAAGAAGTTCTGATTACTGCTGACAACGTAGACGAATACGTTGAAATGTACAAAAAGAACGGTCAGATTACAGAATAATAGAAGGTAAATCTGTTTTTCGTGATTGATTTGTAAATATGAGGTATCATTTTCGGGTTTTCCGGGAGTGATACCTCTATTTTTTTCATGAAAAACTGTACTTTGGAAGGTGTGTAATTCTTGCATAATTCCGTCTATACTGTTATCATAAAAGGGAGAGCGTCTTGCAGGAGAGGTTCCCGAAAACTGATAAAACTGTGTATTTCAATAAAGCGAAAGCGAGGAGATAAAAGATGAAAAACAGAGCAGCTTATATGGTTGGATTGAACAAAATGGAAATCAGAGAAACCCCAGTTCCCGAACCCAAGGCGGGCGAGGTTCTGGTGAAGATTGAATATGTTGGGATTTGTGGTTCCGATGTGCATTATTTCAAGGACGGCAGATGCGGCGACTTCGTGGTTGACGGCGAACTGATGCTGGGTCATGAAGCAGGCGGCGTTGTAGAAAAACTGGGCGAAGGCGTAACAGACCTGAAGGTGGGCGACAAGGTTGCATTAGAACCCGGTATCACCTGCGGTCACTGCGAATTCTGTAAATCCGGCAGATATAACCTGTGCCCCGATGTTGTTTTCCTTGCAACTCCTCCTGTGCAGGGCTGCAATGAGGACTATATCACATTCCCTGCGGATATGTGCTTCAAGCTGCCCGAAGGGATGTCCACAAAGGAAGGCGCACTGATTGAGCCTTTTGCTGTTGGTCTGCATGCGGCACACCAGGGCAAGGTTGGCATGGGCGACCAGTGCATTATCCTTGGCTCCGGCTGTATCGGTCTGATGACACTGTTGGCTTGCAAGGCTTGCGGTGCAACGGATATCACAGTGGTAGATATGGCGCAGAAGCGTCTGGACTACGCAATGAAGCTGGGCGCAACCAGAGTAATCAATGCGAAGGAAAAGGATGTGCTGAAGGAAGTAGAAGCATTTACAAACGGCGTAGGGATTGAAAAGGTATTTGAAACAGCAGGCTCTCCCGTTACCATCGCACAGACACCTTATCTGGTAAAGAAGGGCGGTACTATCACATTGGTAGGTATGGCGGCTGACCCCGAAGTAAAATTCAACTTTGGTCAGATTATGGCAAAGGAAGCAAGAATCGAATCCGTATTCCGTTACAGAAATCTGTATGCAAAGGCAATTTCCGCAGTTGCAAACGGCATTGACATCGGCATGGTAGCAACCCATGAATTCGATTTTGAACACATTCAGGAGGCATACGAGGCTGCCATCAACGATAAGGAAAACGTGGTAAAGGCTGTTATCAAGCTGTGATGCATGCGAAAGAAATGGCGGTGTGACTATGGAATATTTACTGGGGATTGATATTGGTACCTCCGGCACGAAAACGGTTCTGTTTGACAGGGATGCCAACCCAATCACAGCAAAAACATTTGAATATCCCTTATATCAGGAGCAGAACGGCTGGGCAGAGCAGGAGCCTGAGGACTGGTGGAACGCAGTAGTGCAGGGTGTGCAGGCGGTGCTGCAAGCCTCCGACGTGGATGCGGCGGATATCAAGGGCATTGGGCTTTCCGGACAGATGCACGGGCTGGTTATGCTGGATGAAAACGGCGAGGTGCTGCGCCGCTCGATTATCTGGTGCGACCAGAGAACGGGCGAAGAGGTCGAGGATATGAACCGTATGCTGGGTGCGGAAAAAATCATTCAGATTACGGCGAACCCTGCGGTAACCGGCTTTACGGCGGCAAAAATCCTCTGGGTGAAAAAGCATGAGCCGGAGCTGTACGCAAAATGCGCGCATATCCTTCTGCCGAAGGACTATATTCGGTATAAGCTGACGGGCGAATATGCCACGGAGGTTTCCGATGCCTCCGGCATGCAGCTGATGGACGTTGCAAAGCGGACATGGTCGGATGAAATTCTGGAGGGACTTGGCATTGAAAAAAGACTGCTTGGCAAGATGTATGAATCGCAGGATGTAACCGGCGAGGTGCATCAGGAGGCGGCGGCGCTGACAGGACTTGCGGCAGGCACGATTGTGGTCGGCGGTGCGGGGGACAACCCTGCGGCAGCGATTGGGACAGGCATTGTTTCTCAAGGGAAGGCATTCACCACGATTGGTACCTCTGCGGTGGTTTATGCGGTTTCCGATCGAATGGCACTTGATCCCAAGGGCAGAGTGCATACGCTTTGTGCCTCTGTACCCGGCAAATGGACGGTAATGAGTTGCACACAAGCGGCAGGGCTTTCTCTGCAATGGCTGCGCAATCACGTTTGCACGCCGGAAATGGCAGAGGCTGCGGAAAAGGGCGTAGACCCTTATGAAATTATGACGGCAGAGGCTGCAAGGGTGCCTATCGGTTCTGAAAAGCTGATTTACCTGCCTTATCTGATGGGGGAACGCTCTCCGCATCCCGATCCGGATTGCAGAGGGGTGTTCTTTGGACTTTCTGCCATGCACGAAAGACCGCATTTGATTCGCTCTGTGATGGAGGGGATTTCCTTCTCCCAGTGGGAATGTGTTGAGGTGTTCCGTGAGATGGGCGTACCCATTGAGGATATGATGATCTGCGGCGGCGGCGGCAGAAGCCCCTTCTGGAGACAAATGCTGGCAGATATGTATGGCTGTTCGGTAAGCACGGTGCAGTCTGACCAGGGCGGCGCATTGGGTGCGGCGATTTTGGCAGGCGTTGGCGCAGGCATTTATTCCGATTTGGAGACGGCCTGTGATGCGTTGGTGCGAAAAAAAGATAGTTCCGAGCCGAATATGGCGGCGAATGGTGCGTATGCGAAATACTTCACGCTGTATAAGGAGCTTTACAGAACCCTGTTCCAAAGCTTTAAGGATTTGAAAAATATTTAAACAAACAGACGGGGAATTGCCTGAAAAGGACGTTCCCTGTTCTTTTTTTGCAGATTTCTCAAAAATTCAACGATTTTTAAGAAAGTGTTTCTTGATTCTTGTGCAATCCTTTTTTATAATGTAAAAAGAGAAAAATTCGGCAATTAAAGCAACTGCGTAACAAAGGAGAAGAACCATGAAGAAACGAAGCTTGGGCATATTGGTATTCTGTTTGCTGCTGTTTGGCTTATGCGGCACAGCATTTGCGGCAGAAAAAACGAAAAGCCCCTATTACATAACGGTGAACCTGACGGCGAATGTGGTGACGGTATATGAAAAGGATGCGGCGGGAAATTATACCGTTCCCATTAAGGCGTTTCGATGCAGCGGCGGCACGGATACCCCCGAAGGGACATTCCGGACGAGTGCGAAATACGAATGGCGCGCATTATATGGGAATGTGTGGGGGCAGTATGCCACACGCATTACGGGGCCGTATCTCTTTCATTCTGTACCTTATTTTGAAAAGGACAAAACCACATTGGAATATGATGAATTCAACAAATTGGGGACAACTGCATCCGCAGGGTGTATCCGCCTGACGGTGCGGGATGTAAAATGGATTTATGACAACTGTCCGATTGGCACAACCGTGAGGATGTACCGCGGGGATGTGAAGGAGCCCTTGCAGCCCGTCGCTGTGCCGAAGGTCAACAGAAACGATACGGTGCGCCGCGGCTGGGACCCGACAGACCCTGCTGCCGCAAACCCCTGGAGAAAGGGAACAATGCAGGAGATGCAGCTGCAGACGGCAGAGACAGATGACAGAATTGAGCTCTATTATGAAAAGGGGGCATATTACATTTCTGCGTCAAATGCAAAGCAACTGTTCGCTTTTCTGGATAGGGAAATAGACCTTTCTGCGGATGGCAATCAGGTGAAATACGATGCCGTGAAGGTTTCCTACGACGGAGAGACAAAGGAGATAGAGGGGCGAGCGAAGGGTGATGCGGCGTATTATAAGCTGCGCGACTTAACAAATCTGATTGGTGCGGAAATGCACTGGGATAAGGATACGAAGCATATCACGATCCGTCTGGACGAAAAGGAAATTCTTCTGGGGAAGGATTTGCCTGAAAGAGTGCCGGAGATCAAGGATGAGGCAACATTTCCTGAAAAGCTGGCGGCATTTTTTATGATGCAGAATTAAAAAATACTTTCTGAGCGAAAGCAGAGAGAGGGAGAATTATGACAGTAAAAAAGGTTGCAATCATTGCGGCGGCAGGTGCAGTGCTTCTGGCAGGGGCGCTGACGCTTTCCATGACGCTGATTACGCGGAATAAAATAGAGGTGACGGCAACGGAAACCTCGGCACAAAATGAAACGGAGCAGGAAGAAAGCGGCGTAAAAACGTTGGAAAATATGGAGAATATGCCGCTTTATTTTGAGGATACAGAGAAGCTTCTGCTGCCCCTGCGCAATACCATGGAAGCGCTGGGCGGAACGGTAAAATGGGATACGGAAAAGAAACAAACGGCGATTTCCTACCGTGGCAGAACGCTGCGCGTGCGTTCCGGGGAACGGGATGCCGTTCTGAATGGGTATGCGGTAACGCTGCCGGAGGAACCGAATATGATTAACGGCTGCCTGTATGTGGACGAGGAGGTTATTTCGGCGTACTATACGGGGGAGGTTCGCTTTAATCACGAAACCAAGCAGGTGACGTTGGAAATGAAGGATGGGACGGAGCCTGTAGTGGCAGTGAAGGAACTGACGGCGGACGAGGAAAACGGCGGATATTCTGTGGATGTGCCGGTAATTGTGGGGCTGAATGATGCGAATTACGAAAAAAGCCTGAATGATTCCCTGATGCAGCAGATGCAGGATTACATTACAGCATTTATGGCGGAGGAAAATACAGCGGACAGCCTTTTGCAGGTGCAGGTGACAACAGGCTTCTGCACGAAGGATTTTCTTTCAATTCTCTGGGAAGGGACGAGGAACGGCATGCCTGTGCGCTTTGCAAAAAACCTTGACCTTCTGGGGCAGAGAGCTGTAACGCTTGCGGATATGCTGACGCAGACCTCTTTTGAGGCGGCACAGGCGCAGGCAGGCGAGGATTGGACGGCGGAGCAGTTCTATCTGACGGCGGATGGCGAGCTGATTTTGATTGGACGCAATGCGGAGGGCGGACAGACGATAGAGCCGCTGACGGCGGAGCAGAGTATCTGGCGGAAAAAGTATAAGGGTATATTTACAAAATAAAGCAGAGAGAGCGGAATTTGCAAAAATCCACTCTCTTTTTTATTTTTTTGAAAGAAGAAAGAAAAAAGTTTGAAATCATGAAATCAGACATCTTATTTTCTGATTTGACAGTTTATCCTGTCGAATTGGTAAATGCAAAAAAAAGATAGAGGAAAACTATGTATTCGATTTTATACACTGTATACAGGGTGTTTGTTTTTTGATTCACAAACTTCTTTTGATAAATATTTTTATGGTATAAATTTTTGTACAATTTTTAATATTGTCAGACATTAAAATAAATAATAATCGTCAGCAAAAAATAATTTTGCATAAAAATATTTTAAAAAACAAAAGACATGTAAGCAACATCACAAAAAGTATCTTGTTAGAAACATAACGGGGGTTTTTTCATTTTGCTGTTGAAATGAAAAAGATTTAATTGTATAATAATTACGTAAAAAATCCCGTTTCGGATGTATAGGGGAAGATTGCTGTTGTAAGACAACATGATTGATAAACTTTCTTTATATACCGAAAAAAGGGTGAGCCGCCATTTTTGATGGCTGCAAAAGATGAAAGACGGGGGATATCCCTCGGAACAAACAGAACTCTCTAAATTTTAAAGGAGGAGAAAAAGAAATGTCTAAAGTAATGAAAACGATGGACGGTAACGAAGCTGCTGCATACGCTTCCTATGCGTTTACAGAAGTTGCCGGTATCTTCCCCATCACACCTTCCTCTCCCATGGCTGAAAAAACAGACGACTGGGCAGCGAATGGTAAAAAGAACCTTTTTGGTCAGACAGTTAAAGTAGTAGAAATGCAGTCTGAAGCAGGTGCTTCCGGTACAGTACACGGCTCTCTGGCAGCCGGTGCGCTGACAACCACATACACAGCATCTCAGGGTCTGCTGCTGATGATCCCCAATATGTACAAAATTGCCGGCGAACTGCTGCCCTGCGTATTCCACGTAACAGCACGTGCTCTGGCTGCACATGCACTGTCCATCTTCGGTGATCACTCCGACGTTATGGCTTGTCGTCAGACAGGTTTCGCTATGCTGGTTTCCAACTCCGTACAGGAAGTTATGGACCTGGCTTGCGTTGCACACCTGTCCGCAATCAAAGGTCGTGTACCTTTCCTGCACTTCTTCGATGGTTTCCGTACATCTCACGAAATCCAGAAGATTGAATGCATCGACTATGATGAACTGGCAAAGATCATTGATATGGATGCAGTAAACACATTCAAGAGAAATGCGCTGAACCCCGAACATCCCGTTATCAGAGGTACAGCTCAGAACCCCGATATCTACTTCCAGGGCCGTGAAGCAGCAAACAAATTCTACAATGCTCTGCCCGCAGTAGTAGAAGAATACATGGGCGAAATCAGCAGAATCACAGGCAGAGATTACAGACTGTTCAACTACTATGGCGCAGCTGATGCTGACAGAATCATCATCGCTATGGGCTCCGCTTGTGAAGCAATCGAAGAAACAATCGACTACCTGACAGCAAAGGGCGAAAAGGTTGGTCTGGTTAAGGTACATCTGTTCCGTCCCTTCGTAGCAGAAAAGCTGCTGGAGGTTATCCCTGCAACAGCGAAGAAGATCGCTGTTCTGGACAGAACAAAAGAACCCGGCGCACAGGGCGAACCTCTGTACATGGACGTTTGTACAGCACTGTTTGAAGCAGAATCCGCTCCTGTTGTAGTTGGCGGCCGTTACGGTCTGGGTTCCAAGGACGTTACACCTGCACAGTTCCTGGCAGTATATGCAAACCTGACACTGGATAAACCCAAAAACCACTTCACACTGGGTATCGTGGATGACGTTACTAACACATCCCTGGAAGTTGGCGAAGAAGTTAACGTTACAGGTGACGACGGCACAATCTCCTGCAAATTCTGGGGTCTGGGTGCTGACGGTACTGTAGGTGCAAACAAGAACTCCATCAAGATCATTGGTGACCATACAGACAAATATGCACAGGCATACTTCAGCTATGACTCCAAAAAATCCGGTGGTATTACACAGTCTCACCTGCGTTTCGGTGATACACCCATCAGATCTACATATCTGGTAAAAACAGCAGACTTCGTTGCTTGTCACAAACAGGAATATGTTCATCTGTACGACATGGTTACAGAACTGAACCCCAATGGTACATTCCTGCTGAACACAACATGGACTGTAGAAGAACTGGATGAAAAGCTGCCCGCAAAACTGAAAAGACAGCTGGCTGCTAAGAACGCAAACTTCTACATCATCAATGGTACAGCTATTGCAGGCGAAATCGGTCTGGGCAACAGAATCAACACAGTTCTGCAGGCTGCATTCTTCAAGCTGGCTAACATCATCCCCATTGATCAGGCTGTAGAATACATGAAAGCAGCTATCACAAAATCCTATGGTAAGAAGGGTGACACAATCCTGAACATGAACTATGCTGCTGTTGACCGTGGTGTAGACGGCGCTGTTAAGGTTGAAATCCCTGCTTCCTGGGCAACTGCAGAAGATACAGAAGCTGCAGCAGCAAGAAAGACAACAGAATTCGTTAAGAATATCGTTGAACCCATGAACGCACAGGAAGGCGACAAGCTGCCCGTATCCGCGTTCTCCGGCAGAGAAGACGGTCACTTCCCTACAGGTACAGCTGCTTACGAAAAACGTGGTGTTGCAGTTAACGTACCCGAATGGAACGCTGAAAACTGTATCCAGTGTAACCAGTGCTCTTATGTATGTCCTCACGCTGCAATCAGACCTATTCTGGTAACAGACGAAGAACTGGCTAAGGCTCCCGCAGCATTCAAGGCTGTAGAAGCAAAGGGCGGCGCAGCATTTGCAGGTCTGAAATACAGAATGCAGGTTTCCTCTCTGGACTGCCTGGGCTGCGGCAGCTGTGCAGTAGTATGTCCTGCTCCTAACAAGGCTCTGGAAATGAAGCCTCTGGAAACACAGGAAGCTGAAGTTGCTAACTGGGATTTCGCTATGGACGAAGTTGCACATAAGGCTAACCCTATGAGCAAGGAATCCGTTAAGGGCTCTCAGTTCGAACAGCCTCTGCTTGAGTTCTCCGGCGCTTGCGCAGGTTGTGGTGAAACACCTTATGCAAAACTGGTAACTCAGCTGTTCGGTGACAGAATGTACGTTGCAAACGCAACAGGCTGCTCCTCCATCTGGGGTGGTTCCGCACCTTCTATGCCTTATACAACAAACAAAGACGGTCATGGTCCTGCATGGGCAAACTCCCTGTTCGAAGACAACGCAGAATATGGTCTGGGTATGGCTTCCGCAGTTAAGCACATGAGAAATGGCCTGAAGGATAGACTGGAAAACCTGAAAGCAATCGATGCATCCGTTGCAGGTGTTGTTGATGCTTGGGTAGAAACAATGAACGACGGCGAGGCTTCCAAGGAAGCTACAAAGGCTCTGGTTGCTGCTCTGGAAGCTTACAACGGCGCAGATGCAGAAGCTAAGAACATCGTTGCTTATGTTCTGGAAAACAAGGATCAGCTGGCTAAGAAGTCTCAGTGGATCTTCGGTGGTGACGGCTGGGCTTACGATATCGGTTACGGCGGTCTGGACCACGTACTGGCATCCGGCGAAGATGTAAACGTTCTGGTATTGGATACAGAAGTTTACTCCAACACAGGCGGTCAGGCATCCAAATCTACACCCGTTGGTGCAGTTGCTCAGTTCGCTGCATCCGGTAAGAGAGTGAAGAAAAAAGACCTGGGTATGATGGCTATGTCCTATGGCTATGTATACGTTGCACAGGTTGCTATGGGCGCAGACAAGAACCAGCTGGTTAAGGCTCTGGTAGAAGCTGAAAAATACCATGGTCCTTCCCTGATCATCGCTTACGCTCCTTGTATCAACCACGGTCTGAAGGGCGGCATGTCCGGTGCTCAGAACGAAATCAAACGTGCAGTTGAAGCAGGCTACTGGCAGATGTACAGATTCAACCCTGAACTGAAGAAGGAAGGCAAGAATCCTTTCACTCTGGACTCCAAAGAACCTACAGGCAACTTCAGAGAATTCCTGCTGAGCGAAGTTCGTTACAGCTCTCTGCAGAGAACCTTCCCTGAAATCGCTGAAGAACTGTTCGAACAGACAGAAGCAACAGCAAAAGAAAGACTGGAAGGCTACAAAAAGCTGGCTCAGGGCTAATCTTTTGAGCGATTACGCATAATCAAAAGGCGAGATATAGAAATATATCTCGTCTTTTTTATGTATGAGGGAAAGGAAGGCAGCTTCGTACCTAAATAGAACGCAGCACATAAAAAAAGGAGCCGAAAGGCTCCTTTCAGACTGTAGACAAAGTAATTTTGAGATAGCGGAAGGGCTTGGGAAACAAATCCGTTTCCCAAATGGAATCCGCAGTCGGAATTCACTTCCGGCGAGGAAAACAGCGAGTTTCGAGGCTTTTAAGCTGATGGAACTCGTCTGTTTATTCTTCTGTCTTAGCAAGTCGAAATCCTGATTTCGACTTAGGGTGTCGACAAAGTCGACACCCTAAAAGGAGCCGAAAGGCTCCTTTTTGCGTATTACTGGTTTTGGTTAATCTGCGTGATATCATAGGGGGAGGTCTGGTAGACGAAATAATTCAGCCAGTTGGAATAGAGCAGATTTGCATGCGCTCTCCATGTTACCAGAGGCTCCTGTGTATCATCATCGTTGGGATAATAATTTTTGGGGACTTCGATGGGAAGTCCTGCGTTTTTATCCCGCAGGTATTCCTTTTCCAGGGTATGGGGATCATATTCCGAATGTCCCATAATGAAAATCTGACTGCCGCCGTCATTATGGATGGCGTATACCCCTGCTTCATCAGAGGATGCAATGATTTTCAGGCGCGGTTCCTTTTCGATGTCCTCGCGGTAGACAGTGGTATGTCTGGAATGGGGGACATAGAAGATATCATCCGAGCCACGGAAGAGGATAGAGGTCTTTTTATCCAGCTTATGCGGAAATACGCCGAACATTTTATCCTGCATCATGTGTTTTTTGATGCCGTAATGATAATACAGACCTGCCTGTGCGCCCCAGCAGATATGGAAGGTGCTGTGGACATGGGTTTTGCTCCATTCCATGATTTCCACCAGCTCGTCCCAATATTCCACCTCTTCAAATTCCATCTGTTCGATGGGCGCGCCTGTGATAATCAGACCATCCCAATTTTGCTCCTTTACCTCGTCGAAGGTTTTATAGAAGGCAAGCAGATGATCCTCCGGTGTGTTTTTGGATTCGTGGCTTCTGGTATGAATCAGCTCCAGCTCAATTTGCAGGGCGGTATTGCCCAAGAGACGGGAAAGCTGTGTTTCGGTATCGATTTTTGTCGGCATGAGGTTTAACAGCAGGATCTTCAGAGCACGAATATCCTGTGTGATCGCACGCGTTTCTGTCATGATAAAAATGTTTTCATCGGTCAGCACCTTGGCTGCGGGTAATTCATTGGGTATTTTAATGGGCATTGCTATAATCTCCGTTTCTTTCGTATGCTTATCTGATAGCTTCGAGTGCCTGTGCAATATCGTCAATCAAATCCTGTGCATTTTCCAGACCACAGGACAGGCGAACCATATCCGCAGGTACGCCTGCAGCCGCCAGCTCTGCATCTGTCATCTGTCTGTGGGTGGAACTTGCGGGGTGCAGACAGCAGGTGCGTGCATCTGCAACGTGGGTTTCGATAGCGGCTGTTTTCAGATGCCCCATGAAGGCTTCCGCCGCCTTTCTGCCGCCCTTTACGCCAAAGCTGACAACGCCGCAGGAGCCGTTCGGCAGATATTTTTTCGCTGTTTCGTAATATTTATCCCCTTCCAGACCGGGATAGATGACATAGGAAATCAAATCGTGGTTTTTCAGATATTTTGCGACAGCTAAGCCGTTTTCGCAGTGACGGGGAATCCGCACATGCAGGCTTTCCAGACCCAGATTCAGCAGGAAGGCAGACTGGGGAGACTGGGTAGAGCCGAAGTCACGCATCAGCTGTGCGGTTGCCTTTGTGATAAATGCGCCGCCCTGACCGAATTTTTCCGCATAGGTAATGCCGTGGTAGCTGTCATCGGGAGTGCAGAGACCGGGGAATTTATCGGCATGTGCCAACCAATCGAAATTGCCGCTGTCTACGATACAGCCGCCGACAGCCGCGCCGTGACCGTCCATGTATTTTGTGGTGGAATGGGTAACGATATCCGCACCCCATTCGATGGGACGGCAGTTGATGGGGGTTGCAAAGGTGTTGTCAATAATCAGAGGAACGCCATGTGCGTGTGCAGCATTTGCGAAACGCTCGATATCCAGAACACTCAAGGCGGGGTTTGCGATGGTTTCGCCAAAGACTGCCTTTGTATTGGGTTTGAATGCCGCTGCAAGTTCTTCCTCTGTGCAGTCGGGCGCAACGAAGGTGAAATCGATGCCCATTTTCTTCATGGTTACAGAGAAAAGGTTAAATGTGCCGCCGTAGATGGTGGAGGATGCAACGACATGATCCCCGCAATTTGCAACATTGAATACGGCGTAGAAATTTGCCGCCTGTCCGGAGGAGGTCAGCATTGCTGCTGTGCCGCCTTCCAGCGCAGCAATTTTTGCCGCAACCAGATCGCAGGTGGGGTTTTGCAGTCTGGAATAGAAATAGCCGGATGCCTCCAAATCAAAAAGCTGCCCCATGTGCTCACTTGTGTCATATTTGAATGTGGTGCTCTGGTAAATGGGAATCTGTCTGGGCTCCCCATTGCCGGGGGTATAGCCACCCTGTACACATTTTGTTTCGATACGATATTCACTCATGCTTCGTTCCTCCTTAGTAAAAATATAAAATAAAGTTGATGTTGGTTGCAGCAAATGCGAGGACAGGCAACAGGTAATAAAAAAGCCGTCCCAAGGAAAAACCTTGAGACGGCCAGTATAAACCGCGGTACCACTCAAATTGCATATAAAATATGCCACCTCTTCGGGCTCAAACAAGCCCTATGCTTTTACGCAGCAGTCACGGGAGGAGCCTACCGATACGTTTGTATTTTCGAACCTCCAGCTCAGAAGCCATAGACTATTGAATGAAATTGTTATCGGCTCACAGCAACCGCCGACTCTCTGAAAACGCAGACACTCAGTCCTCTTCGTCATCGCTTTTTGCTATCAAGTTGTTGAGGACTATTATAACATCCAAAAGACATTTGTCAACTGTTTTTTTGAGAGAAAAAAGAATTTTTTCCGGGCTAGGGCGTTTTTCTGCGTGGAAAAATATGATATACTGAAACGATAGGAAAAGAGATTTTTAGAAAACAAAGGAGGTGCGGAAATTGGAAATGCAGGAAAGAGAACGGGAGAAGAAACCGTTTACGCATCTTCATGTTCATACGGAATACAGCCTTCTGGACGGCTCTGCCAAGATAAAGGAGCTGGTGCAGCGGGTGAAGGAGCTGGGGATGGACAGCATTGCCATCACCGACCACGGTGCGATGTATGGTGCGGTGGAATTTTACAAGGCGGCACTGGAGGCCGGCATCAAGCCGATTCTCGGCTGTGAGGTTTATGTGGCGGAGGGCTCTCGCTTCACAAAGGAGGGCAAGGGCGGCGGTTATTATCATCTGGTTCTTCTGGCTGAAAATAATGAGGGCTACCATAATCTGATTAAGTTGGTTTCCTATGGCTTTACCGAAGGGTTTTATTATAAGCCGCGTGTGGATAAGGAGCTTCTGCGGAAATACAGCAAGGGCATTATTGCATCAAGCGCATGTCTGGCAGGGGAGGTACCCAGAAATATTCTGAATGTATCCTATGAGAAGGCGAAGGAGGTCGCGCTGGAATATCTTGATATTTTCGGGGAGGGCAATTACTTTTTGGAATTGCAGGATCATGGGATTCGGGAGCAGAAAATTGTGAATGAGGCGTTGGTGCGGATGAGCAGAGAGACAGGGATTCCGCTCATCTGTACAAATGACAGCCATTATATTTATAAAGAGGACGCAGAGCCGCATGATATTCTGCTTTGCATCCAGACGGGGAAAACGGTTCTGGATGAGGACAGGATGCGTTATGAGGGCGGCCAGTTTTATGTGAAAAGCCCGAAGGAAATGTATGATTTGTTTTCCTTTGCACCTGAGGCCTGCGCCAATACGGCAAGGATTGCCGAGCGGTGCAATGTGAGCTTTACGTTCCATGAATTGAAGCTGCCACGCTTTGATGTACCCGATGGGAAAACGGCAGAAGGCTATCTGCGCGAGATTTGTTATGCAGGGTTTGCAAAGAAATACCCTGCGGCGAAGGAAGAATGGAAGGAACGGCTGGAATATGAGCTTACCACGATTGAAAATATGGGGTATGTGGATTACTTCCTGATCGTTTGGGATTTTATCAAATATGCGAAGGATAACGGCATTATTGTTGGGCCGGGGCGCGGCTCTGCGGCAGGGAGCATGGTTTCCTACTGCCTTTCTATTACAACAATTGATCCGTTGAAATATGACCTGATTTTTGAGCGTTTCCTGAACCCTGAGCGTGTCAGCATGCCGGATATTGACATTGACTTCTGCTATGAACGGCGGCAGGAGGTGATTGATTATGTCATCCGCAAATATGGCGAGGCAAATGTGGCGCAGATTATTACCTTCGGGACGATGGCGGCGCGAGCGGCAATCAAGGACGTTGGGCGCGCGCTGGCAATGCCCTATGCGGATGTTGACCGCATTTCCAAGATGATTCCGGCAGAACTGGGCATTACGATTGAAAAGGCACTGAAAATGAACCCCGACCTCAAGCATGCTTATGAGGAGGAAGATGATACGAAGCGGCTGATTGATACCTCTCTGCGCTTAGAGGGCTTGCCGCGCCATTCCTCTACCCATGCCGCCGGCGTGGTTATCTGCCGTGAGCCTGTTATGGAATATGTACCGCTGAGTGCGAATGACGGGCAGATCAATACCCAGTACACCATGACGATTCTGGAGGAGCTGGGACTGCTGAAAATGGACTTTCTGGGACTGCGGACACTGACGGTGATCCAGTCCGCAGTGCAGGAAATTGAGCGTATCCATGGGATTCGGTTAAACATGGAGGAGCTGCCCGAAAATGATTCTATGGTGTATGACATGATTTGCCAAGGCAAAACAGAGGGCGTGTTCCAGCTGGAAAGCGGCGGTATGAAGCAGTTTATGCGAGAGCTGCAGCCACGCTGCTTGGAGGATATGATTGCGGGGATTGCGCTTTATCGCCCCGGCCCGATGGATTTTATCCCGAAATATATCAAGGGGAAAAACGCAGGCGGCAAGGTGCAGTATACCCATCCGAAGCTGGAGCCGATTCTGGAAAACACCTACGGCTGTATCGTGTATCAGGAGCAGGTAATGCAGATTGTGCGGGATCTGGCAGGCTACAGTCTGGGCAGAAGTGACTTGGTGCGTCGTGCAATGAGCAAGAAAAAGGCATCCGTGATGGCAGAGGAACGGGAAAAATTTATCCATGGGGATGGGGACGAGGTGCCCGGCTGTGTGAAAAACGGGATTCCCATAGAAGCGGCAGAAAAGATTTTTGATGAAATGACGGACTTTGCAAAATATGCCTTTAATAAAAGCCATGCTGCCTGCTATGCGGTGGTTGGCTATCAGACTGCTTGGCTGAAGGCGCATTATCCCGTGGAATTCATGGCGGCACTGATGACAAGCGTGATGGACAATGCGGCGAAGGTCAGCGGCTATATCGAGGAATGTAAGAAAATGGGGATTCAGCTTCTGCCCCCCGATATCAACGAAGGATATCGGCAGTTTTCCGTATCCGATGGGAAGATTCGCTTTGCGTTGGCGGCAATCAAGAATATCGGCAAGGGTGCGGTGGATGCACTGGTTGCGGAGCGCGAAAAAAACGGTAAATTCACCTCTCTGACGGATTTCTGCAACCGCATGGAGGGCGGAGAATGGAGCGTGCGCGGCATTGAAGGACTGATTAAGGGCGGCGCACTGGACAGCTTCGGCGGTTTCCGCAGTCAGTACATGGCGATTTATAAAGAGATACTTGCAGGAATCGGACATGCCAGAAAGAATAATATAGAAGGACAGCTGAACCTGTTTGACATGGGCGGTGACGAAAGCTTTCAGCAGACGGATGAACTGCCTTCCATTCGGGAATTTCCGCCGAAGGAGAAGCTTGCTATGGAAAAGGAAGCCTTGGGGATTTATGTCAGCGGACATCCTCTGGCGGAATATGAGGAACAGCTGCGGCGGAAAATCAGCAATACAAGCATGGATTTTCTGCCGGATGAGGAGGGCTCGCACCATACACAGATAGAGGACAGCACGAAGGTAATCGTTGGTGGGATGATTGCAGGGGTTTCTGTGAAATATACCAGAAATAATGATAAGATGGCATTTATCACACTGGAGGATTTCCAGGGGAGCATGGAGATTGTGGTGTTCCCGAAGGTGTATGAAAAATGTGCGCCGCTTTTGCAGGAGGACGCGGTACTGCTTATTCACGGCAGGGCGAGTGTTTCCGCAGATGGCGAGGGCAAGGTGATTGCAGCGGATATCAAAAATCTGGAGCAGAACGAGGCGGCAGAGATTCCGTCCTCCGTATGGCTGAAGCTTGCGGCAGGGCAGAGCGTTCCCTTCGGACAGATTACGGCAATTCTCCGAAAATATCACGGGGATGTGCCGGTATATATTTATGATGAGAAAACGAGACAGAAAATGAAGGCAGACCGCATAAACTGGGTGACGGGTGAGGATGCCCTCTGCGAGGAGCTGCGGCAGCTGCTTGGCGAAAAAAATGTTGCGTTGAAATATTGAGGAGGAAAGCGTATGGCTGAAAAAATCGGAGCAGATACATCCTATATTTGTGTGAAGGCACTGGAAAAGGGTGTGAATATCATTGGCGTGACCCGTGGCGAGGTGACAAAGATTCATCATACGGAAAAGCTGGATCAGGGCGAGGTTCTGATTGCGCAGTTTACGGAGAATACCTCTGCCATGAAAATCAGAGGGAAAGCAGAGGTTTATACGCAGTTCGGCATGATTCGGGCAGGCGAAGTCGATATTGAGAAAAAATAATGCCGCAAAGGATTTTGTGTGGGAGTTTTTTTGCGGAGGCTGAGGAGGAATTCAGATGGTAGAACGGAAGAATGAAAAGAAAATCAGAAAAATCGGCGTACTGACCAGCGGCGGCGATGCGCCCGGCATGAACGCGGCAATTCGTGCGGTTGTCAGAACGGCAAAATATTATGATGTGGATGTTGTGGGTATCCGCAAGGGCTATGCAGGGCTGATTGGCGGCGAAATTAAGGAAATGCACAGCAGAGATGTTTCCAATGTGCTGAACCTTGGCGGTACGATTCTGCATACGGCACGCTGCCCCGAAATGATGACGGACGAGGGGCTGGATAAGGCGGCGGCAATCTATAAGATTTTGGGACTGGATGCACTGGTTGTCATCGGTGGGGATGGCTCCTACCGCGGTCTGGCGGAATTGGTGAAAAGAGGGGTTAATGGTGTGGGGATTCCTGCGACGATTGACCTTGATATGAAGGGGACGGAATATACGATTGGCTTTGATACGGCGGTCAATACCGGTATGGATGCGCTGAATAAGCTGAGAGATACCTCCAATTCCCATGAAAGATGCTCCGTTGTAGAGGTGATGGGCAGAGATGCCGGCTACATTGCTGTATGGTGCGGCATGTGCGGCGGCGCTGAGGAGGTTATGTTTCCTGAGGAGAAGGAAAACATCAACAGCGACAGAGTGATTCAGCAGATTTTGGAGAATAGAAGTATCGGCAAACGCCATAATCTAGTAGTAGTGGCAGAGGGCGTTGGCGGTACGCAGAAGCTGGCGCAGGATATTCAGGAGATTACGGGGATTCAGACCAGAGCGACCATTCTGGGACATCTGCAAAGAGGCGGCAGCCCGACGGCGACCGACCGCATGCACGCATCTATGATGGGCTATCATGCGGTGAAGGCAATTCTGGAGGGCAGGGAAAACATTGCGGTTGCCTATAACAGAGGGCGCTACGAGATTCTGGATTTGCTGGCTTCCTTACAGATGGACAAGGAATTAGACCCTGAAATTTACGATGTAATCAAAATTCTTTCGATTTGATTGAAATTCTAATTGAAATGAAAAAATACGACAGAAAAAAGGAGGTGCCGCAATATGCGAAAAACGAAAATTGTCTGCACATTGGGGCCTGCAACAAATGATGTGGAAATTATGAAGCAGCTGATTCACAACGGTATGGATGCCGCGAGAATCAATTTTTCCCACGGGACATACGAAACCCACGCGGAAACGATTGCGAAGCTGAAACAGGCGAGAGAGGAGCTGAACGCCCCCATCCCCCTGATTCTGGATACAAAGGGGCCCGAAATCCGCGTGAAAACCTTCAAGGAGGATAAGGTGAGACTGGAGGAGGATGCAACCTTTACCCTGACCACCAGAGAGGTGGAGGGGGATGTGAATATTGTTTCGGTGACCTATGCAGACCTGCCGAAGGATGTACACAGAGGCTCCAGAATTCTGATTGATGACGGGCTGATTGAATTGAAGGTAGAGGATATTACGGAAACGGATGTTGTCTGCAAGGTTATCAACGGCGGTGTTGTGAAATCCCGCAAGGGCGTAAACCTGCCGGGGGTGGAGGTGAACCTGCCTTCCCTGATGGAAAAGGATATTGAGGATTTGAAATTCGGCGTGGAGAACGGCTTTGATATTGTGGCGGCATCGTTTATCCGCTCAGCGGAGGATGTGCTGAAAATCCGCAGAGTGCTTGAGGAAAACGGCGGCGGACAGATGCATATTATCTCCAAGATTGAAAATCAGCAGGGCGTGGAAAATATTGATAAAATTCTGGAGGCTTCGGACGGGATTATGGTTGCCAGAGGGGATCTGGGCGTAGAAATTCCGCCGGAGGAGGTACCTTTGGTGCAGAAAATCCTGATTGCGAAGGCGAACCGTATCGGCAAGCCTGTGATCACTGCCACGCAGATGCTGGAGAGCATGGTACACAGCCCTCGCCCGACCAGAGCAGAGGCAAATGACGTTGCAAATGCGATTTTTGACGGCAGTGATGCCATTATGCTTTCGGGCGAAACGGCAGCAGGGGCATATCCTCTGGAGGCGGTTGCAACGATGGCGAGAATCGCACTGAAGGCGGAAAGTGCTGTGGATTATGCGGCAAAGCTTGCGAATACGACAGAGCCGGCGAGAGTGAATATTACAAATGCGATCAGCATGGCGGCTTGCGCAACAGCGGCAGAACTGAAAACGGCGGCAATCACAACGGTAACAAAATCCGGCTTTACGGCAAGAATGATTTCCCGTTATCGCCCTGCCTGCCCGCTCATTGCAAGCACATCGGACGAAACGGTATGGCGGCAGATGAACCTCATCTGGGGCTGTAAGCCGATGCTTTATACAGGAGAGCTGCCCCGCGGCGGTGTATTTGATACAGCTTTGGAAATCGCAGTGAAAAGCGGCTTGCTGAAAAACGGCGATACGGTTGTTTCCGCATTGGGGATGCCCCTTGGCTTTAGCGGCGCAACAAACACTCTGCGTGTGGATATCGTGGGGGATGTGCTTTGCAAGGGCAAGGGCGTTGGCACGAAAAGGGCGACAGGCACAGCCAGAGTCATTACCGCAAGGGACGGCGTGGAGCGCACCTTCCATCAGGGGGACATTCTGGTGACAACGGCAACGGACAGCAGCTTTATGCCCTATATCCGTAAGGCGGCGGCAATCGTGGTCGGGCCTCTGGATCAGAATGTAAACAGCCATGCGGAGGTTGCAGGGATGGCACTGGATATTCCTGTGATTGTCTGCAATGCGAAGGTGGTTGACTTTATTCCTGCCCATTCGCTGATTACGGTAGATGCGGAAAAGGGATTTGTTTACAAAGGGATTCCGAAGGAAGAATAAGGAACAGCAGGAATAAATTGGAAAGCGGGTTAAATCTGAAAAATCAGATTTAATCTGCTTTTTTTGTGCGCTTTATTGCATCAAAATACTGAATGAAAATATGACTAATGAAATGTACACAAATGACAAACAAACATCCCTGTGCGAAGGAATCATTTTATAACTTTTGGATGAATATTTGTACAAAAGAACGATATTTCAATGGTTTTTTTGTCGAAATAGTGAATTGACGAATTCTTAACAGGGTGTTAACATATACCATGTAGATTCAAGATATTGAAGTGTTTTAATATACATACACCCGCTATCATACATCACAATGCTCTTGAATCACAAAAAAATTTATGTATTCAAAGGAGGCTATTATTATGAGTACACCACTGATTAGCGCTGACAATACATGGGCGCTGATGGCTATTACCTGCGGTTGGGCTGCATTCTCTATCTATGCAGAACAGACATGGAAATGGGCATCTAAAGTATCCGGTGCGATCGTTGCTTTGATTGGCGCACTGGTTTTGACAAACCTGGGTATCATCCCTACAAACTGCGTTTGGTTCGACGATATCGTATGGGGCTATGTTGTTCCTATGGCAATCCCCATGCTGCTGTTGAGCTGCGACATTCGTAAGATTGGTAGAGAAGCAGGTAAGATTCTGATTATCTTTATGATTGGTGCAATCGGTACATCCGTTGGTGCAATCTTGGGCTTCAAGGTGCTGGGCAACCATGTAAAGGATCTGGCAGGTGTAGCTGCTATGATGACAGGCTCCTACATCGGCGGTACTGTAAACTTCGCTGCAATGGCAAGTGCATTTCAGGTACCCGGCGACACAACATCCGCAGCGGTTGTAGCGGATAACCTGCTGATGACTCTGTACTTCTTTGTACTGATCATGATTCCTACACTGAAGTTCTTTAAGACAAAATTCACACATCCTCATATTGATGAAATCAATGCAAGAGGTGTGGATGAGGCTGCAAAAACACAGGCGGCTGCATTCTGGGCAAAGAAACCCATCTCTCTGTGTGACATTGCAATCAACTTTGCAATCAGCGTAATCGTTGTTTGGGTTTCCACAGAAATCGCAGGTTTCATTTCCGCAGCGTTCCCTTCCGGCAACGGCATAATCACAGACCTGATTGGCGGTCTGTTCGGCAACAAGTATCTGATTCTGACAACCATTACAATGATTATCGCGACAATTTTCTCCAAACCACTGGAGGGTCTGTCCGGTTCTCAGGAATTGGGTACATACCTGATTTACCTGTTCTTCTTTGCAATCGGCGCACCTGCATCCATCAAGGCTATCTTCCTGAATGCACCTCTGCTGCTGGTATTCTGTGCAATCATGGTAATCGTAAACATGCTGTTCTGCTTCGTATTCGGCAAGCTGCTGAAATTTGACCTGGAGGACTGCATTCTGGCATCCAACGCCTGCATCGGCGGCCCCACAACAGCGGCGGCTATGGCAATCTCTCAGGGCTGGATCAAGCTGGTAGGTCCTATCATGTTGGTAGGTACTCTGGGCTACGTTGTAGGTACATACTTCGGTACTATCGTAGGTAACTTCTTGGGCGCATAAGCATAAGCGAACAGAGAATAGAAATAGAATTGGAAGAAAGAAAAGAAGGAAGGCAAGAATTATGATTTTTGACGGACACAGTGATATTTTTACAGACGTAACGGTTCGCAGATTGAAGGGCGAAACGCAGGTTCTGAAAAATCACCATCTGCCTCGTTTAAGAAAGGGCAACATCGAAGGCGGCTGCTTTGTTCTGTGGATTGATCCTCCCTATGATGCAGATCCTGCAAAGAGACTGGGAGAGCTGATGCACTGCATTAAGGACGAAATGGCTGAGTGTGAAGAAGCGGTTGTTGTAAAGAACCTGAAGGAAATCGAAGAAGCAAGAAAAGCAGGCAAGTTTTATATTCTGCCCGGACTGGAAGGGCTTTCCGGCATCGGTACGGATCTGGATAAGATTGACGAGCTGTATGATTTCGGCTGCCGTCATGCAATGCTTTCCTGGAACGAACAGAACGATTTGTCTACAGGGACGAAGGGCGACCCCAACAGAGGGCTGACCGAGCTGGGCAAAAAGGCTGTCAGAAAGCTGCATGATAAGCACATGCTGGTAGATGTTTCCCATACAAATGAACGTACCTTCTGGGACATGGCAAAGGTGGGCGGCGGCCCCTTGATGGCATCCCATTCCAATGCAAGAGCGTTGGCAGATGTAGTCAGAAATCTGACAGACTGCCAGCTTCTGGAAATCAGAGATACAAACGGGATTGTTGGGCTGAACTCCTTCAATATGCTGGTTGACAAGGATGTGAAGGAACAGACCGTAGATGGTTTGATTCGCCATGCAGACTACATTGCAAATAAAATCGGTGTAGAGCATCTGGCATTTGGCTTTGACTTCTGTGAATTTCTGGATGACGAAGCTGCCGGCTCCTTCTGTGATCAGGAAAATACCTTTACAGTAGGTCTGGAGGACTGCACACACGTTCCTGCTATGGTAGAAAAAATGAAGAAAGCAGGCTTCAGCGACAAGGAATTGGAAATGATTTGTCGTGGTAACTGGATGAATTTGATTCAGAGAGTCATTGGCTGAGTTGCGTATAAAAAATGAATATTTGCCGGGGGCCAAGGGGGTTTCCCGGCATTTTTATAAGCAAAAACAAGGCAAAAGATGAGAAAAGAGGGATACAGTATGATTTTTGATGGACATAGTGACATTTTCAGCGATGTAAGATATAAAAGAGAAGCAGGCGAAACACAGGTATTGAAGAATCATCATCTGGACAGACTGCGTAAGGGCGGCATCGGCGGTGCATGCTTCGTTATCTGGGCAGATACCTACAATGGTCACGCACCTAAGGATGAAATGGAAGCTATCGTTAAGGGCATCAAGGGAGAAATGGCTGAAACAAAGGAATTTGTTTTGATTCATAATGTGGAGGAGCTGAAGGCGGCAGAGGCAGCAGGCAAATTTGCAATCCTGCTGGGGATCGAGGGTCTGGCAGGCATCGGCGAGGATTTGAGCAAGATCGATGAGCTGTATGACTTGGGTGCGCGTCATGCAATGCTGACATGGAATGAAGAAAATGCATTGGCAACCGGTGTAAAGGGTGACCCCAACAGGGGTGTAACCGAGCTGGGCAAGCAGGCAATTAAGAAGCTGCAGGAAAAGAAGATGATTCTGGACGTTTCTCATATCAATGAAAAATCCTTCTGGGATGTTATCGATCTGGCAACAGGCCCTATTCTGGCATCTCATTCCAATGCGAAGGCGCTGGCAAGCGCAGCAAGAAACCTGACAGATGATCAGCTGAGAGCAATCAGAGATACCAATGGTCTGGTTGGGCTGAATGCCTTCGGTGATTTTATCAGCGACAACAAGGCAGAGCAGGATGTTGACCATCTGGTAAACCATGCTACCTATATCGCAGATAAGATTGGTGTAGAACATCTGGGCTTCGGCTTTGACTTCTTTGAATTCTTGGATTCCGATTCCATGAAGAGCTACAGCGATCAGGATGACTCCCGTCTGAAGGGCATGAAGGACTGCTCCGAGGTTCCTGTTCTGATTGAAAAGCTGAGAAAAGCGGGCTTCACAGAAAAGGATCTGGAAATGATTAGCGGCGGCAACTGGACAAACCTGATTCAGAGAGTTTTGGGCTAAAAAAGGCAAAAATGACATAAAAAAGAGAGACTGTGAAAGCAGTCTCTTTTTGTGTGCAGATATCAGAAGAATTTGGGGGTCATTGCCCAGATGGAAATGCAGTCCTCATCCCCGTTATTGATATATTTATGGGGCAGGGTGCTGTTGAAATAAATGCTGTCCCCCTCATGCAGGACATAATCCTTGCCATTGAGATAGACCGTCAAGGAGCCCTTCAGCACATAGCCACATTCCTCGCCCTCGTGGCAGAGGGGCTTTTTATCGTAGGTGTAGCCTGCCTTTAAGGTAATTACCATCATATCCAGTGCGCGGTCATCTCGATTGGTATGCAGAAGCTTATAAAAGCTGCTGTCATGGTGGGTGACGATGGTGCGGTGCGAACCCTTGCGAATAATCAGCTGCTCCTCGTGTGGTTCTTCGTAAAAGAAATAATTGATATTGGTATCTAATGCTTTGGCAAGCCGCCAAAGGCTGGTAACAGAGGGAACAACAAGGTCGCGCTCAATCTGGCTGATGAGACCTGTGCTGACATCGGAAAGCCTGGAAAGCTCGGCAATACTTAGCTTTTTATCTAAGCGCAGCTGTTTTAGTTTTCCACCGATCATAAGCTCCATTTTTATTGCCCTCCCATGATTTTTTCAAAGAATTTATACGCTTATTGTATCATTTTTGGGCAAGAGGTACAACTCTTTTTCAAAAAAAGAGGAAGAAAAAGCAAGGGGCAGAAAGTTGAATTTTCGGTTGTTTTCGTTGCAAATTAGGTGTCGGTATGGTATGATAGGAAGGATTATATTGAGGAAGAATACACAGAAGGAGAATATTATGTTAACAAGCAAGCAGAGAGCCTTTTTGCGCGGAATGGCAAACGGAATGGACGCAATTTTTCAGGTAGGCAAGAACGGCGTAACCCCTGAACTGAGAGATACGGTTTACAATGCACTGGAGGCAAGAGAGCTGGTAAAAATCAGTGTTCTGGATAATAATATGCTGGGTGCAAGAGAGGCGGCAGAAATGCTGGCAAGCAGAACAGGCGCAGAGGTGGTACAGGTGATTGGCAACAAATTTGTGCTGTACCGTGCGGCGAAAAAGCCTGTAATCGAGCTGCCGCAGGCAAAGAAATAAGAACCCGAAACCGACAGCGGGGAAAGAAGGAACAGAGATGAGAAATGAAATTGCAAACTTCAGGGATTGCAAAAGTATTGCCATTATGGGCGGCACCTTTGATCCGATTCACCATGGACATCTGGTGACGGCAGAGGCGGTGCGCTATCGCTTCAAGGTGGACAAGGTGGTTTTTATGCCGGCGGGGCAGCCTGCACATAAGACAAACAAAAAGGTGACACATAATGAGCATCGCTATCTGATGACGGTGCTGGCAACGATGCGAAATGAAAATTTTGAGGTTTCCCGTATTGAGATTGATCGCGCCGGCGTGACGTATACGATTGATACGATTGAAGAGCTGAAAAGGATGTGCAGACCGGATGTGCGACTGTATTTTATTACGGGTGCGGATGCCATCCATCAGATTATGACATGGAAGGAATCGGAACGACTGCTTGGCATGTGCGATTTTGTGGCGGTGACAAGACCCGGCTACGATAAATCGAAGCTATTTCAGGATATTGGCGAAATCAGGGAGAAATTTTCCAGTCGGGTGCATTATATGGAGGTGCCGGCACTGGCAATTTCCTCTTCTGATATTCGGGAGAGAGCCAAGCGCGGTGCGCCGATTAAATATCTTCTGCCGCAGGAGGTAGAGGACTATATTCATAAATTTGGGTTGTATCAGGATGATGCGGAGGATGAGGTGAAATTTATGCTGCCTGTGGAAACAATGCAGGAAAAATTGCAGTCTGCGCTTTCGGTCAAGCGTTATATTCATACGATGGGCGTGGCGGAGGAAGCAGTCAAGCTGGCGGAAATCTACGGTACGCCGCAGGACCAGCAGAAGGCGCGCGTGGCAGGGCTTCTGCATGATTGTGCAAAGGATTACCCAGAAGCTATGCGGCTGCGGTTCTGCAAGGAATATAAGGTGAAAATGGATGAAATTATGGAAAAGCAGACTGATTTGATTCATCCGTTTTTAGGCGCAGAGGTCGCAAGGAGAGAATATCAGGTGACGGATGAGGATATTCTCAATGCCATCCGTTACCATACAACAGGGCGCGCAGGCATGTCCCTGCTGGAAAAAATCATTTTCATTGCGGATTATATCGAGCCGAACAGAGAAAAATTTGACGGTCTGGAGGAAGCCAGACGTTTGGCATATCTGGATTTAGACATGGCGATGAAATATATTCTGGAAAGCACCATTGCTTTCGTGAAGGAGCGTGGCAGACTGCTGCACCCCTTGTCTCTGGAGGCATTGGAATACTATAAGCATTGTGTGGAAAAGGAGGAAACAGAATGAACGCATTAGAAGCGGCAAAGGTTGCCGAAGCAGCACTGGAGGATAAGCTTGGAGAGGACATCAAGGTGCTTGACCTGAGAGGGCTTTCCAATATTGCGGACTGCTTTGTAATCGCAAGCGGCAAAAACGCGAACCAGCTGCATGCGATGGCGAATGAAGTGGAGCAGAAGCTGTTTCAGCAGGGCGTAAAGCTGCACCATAGTGAGGGCTACAGCGGCGGCACATGGATTCTGCTGGATTTTGGCAATCTTCTGGTGCATCTGTTTAACAGAGAGGAAAGAGAGTTTTACGGGCTTGACCATGTATGGGGAGACGCAAAGGCACTCTGATTCCTTGTAATAAGTATCACTTATAACGAAAATAGAATTTTTAAATAGTCTGATTTTTACAGAGAAAAGCCTCCGCTTGGGGGCTTTTTTGGTTAAAACTGCTGTTTTTGCGAAACGGATGTATCAAAAATTTTTCTCAGAAAAGCGTTCAGGTGATGGATTTGACAAGATTTTTAGAAGCGAAAAAAAATGCTTGAATATGGCGAAAATTTGCAGTACAGTAAATTTGTCAGGAGAAATAAATCTCTTTAGAATTGTGTTGTTAAAAGTTAGAAAGGACGGAAACAATAATGGAAAAGATTTATCAGGGCAAGACAAAGGACGTTTACAAACTGGAAAACGGCAATGTGCTGCTGAAGTTCAAGGATGACTGCACAGGCAAAGACGGCGTATTTGACCCCGGCGAAAACTCTGTTGGTCTGCAGATTGAAGGCATTGGTAAAGCAAACCTGGAAACATCCATCAAATTCTTTGAAATTTTGAAGGAAGCAGGTGTTAAGACACATTATGTTTCCGCTGATCTGGATAACGTAACAATGGAAGTTCTGCCTGCAACTGTATTCGGTCATGGTCTGGAAGTTATTTGCAGACTGAAAGCAACAGGTAGCTTCATCCGTCGTTACGGCGAATATATCGAAGACGGTACACCCATCGAAGGTGGCTATGTAGAAACAACCTTCAAGAATGACGCTCTGGGCGATCCTCTGGTAACAAAGGACGGTCTGGTTGTTCTGGGTATCATGACAGCTGAAATGTATGACAGCATGAAGGCACAGACACTGCAGATTACAAAAATCGTTGCAGCTGAACTGGCTAAGCTGGGTCTGGATCTGTATGATATCAAATTTGAATTCGGCTACAATAAGGATGAAGTTATCCTGATTGACGAAATCGCATCCGGTAACATGCGTGTATACAAAGACGGCAAGTATGTTGATCCCGTTACACTGACAAAGATCATCAACGGCTAATAGGGTGTCGGCAAAGCCGACTTCTAAGTCGAAAACAGGCGGTGCTTTTTAAGTACCGTCTTTTTTTGTACAAAAAAATCCTCTCTGTACATGTGAACAGAGAGGATTTATGCTTATTGCTTTTTATATTTTGTATCGATTTTGGAAATGGAAAATACGCAAAGCAGCAAAATCAGCAGCCATCCATACAGAATGGGGCGACTGCCGGGAAAGGGAATATCCAGACACGCCTTGCCGACGAACAGAACGCCGAGCAGAAGATTCATTTTGCCAATCTCCTTTAGATAAGCAGGGATATTTTTTTCTTCAATATTTTCCAGAACGCGCTTGGTATAAAAAATCGTTTGACCATAGAGGGCAAAAACGCCTCGGGCAAAGAAATAAATACCTGCGAGAAATAGCAGCGTCACAGCGTTTTCTCCTCCTTTCCGGCGGTGCAAATTCTTGCAACACAGCCTGTTTCATGGTAAACTTATAAGATATGTGGCAGAAATCAGTAAGAGCGTTTGTTTGCTCTCTTGTTCAGGCTGGTCTGACGGTCATTCGCCTGCTTCATCCACTCCTTCATCTTGTCTTCAAAATCGGAAGACGCATTGACGGAGGACTGGGGACGGAAATATTCCTGTGCAGGGTTCGCAGATGCTTCGCTCTGTCTGCGGGGCTGCTTGTTGAAGGGCTTGTTGGACTTTGGACGGCGTTCCTCCTTGGGCAGAGCCTCACGGATGGAAAGCGCGATTTTGTGGCTTTCTTCATCAATGGAAAGCACCTTTACCTTTACCATATCGCCAACCTTTACATGGTCATTGATATCCTGAACGAAGCTGTTGGCTACCTGAGAGATATGCACCAAGCCCTGCGTGTTGCCGAGAGAAACAATAGCGCCAAAGGGCTTGACACGAACAACCTTACCTTCTACGATGCTGCCGACTTCTAATTTTTCAGACATTCCTGTATACACTCCTGTTCAAATGATGAATTGTTTGACTTGTTTTGCGCAGAAAATACTGCGTATAGTGGGTATTATATCATAGATAAAAAGGGAATACAAATAAAATTCGGTTACAAATTTGGAGGCTTTTATGAAGAAAAAAGATGAGATTATTCTGGAGATTGCGGATGTGAATTTTCCCAATAAGGCGTATGGGTATTACGAAGGAGAGAAGGTCATCGTGAAAAATGCTGTGCCCGGGCAGAAGGTGCAGGCACAGGTGTTCAAAAAACGGGGTAGCGGCGTGGAGGCGCGCCTGCAGGAGGTCATCGAACGCTCTCCGATGGAAAGAGAAACAGGAATGTGTTCCCATTATGCACTTTGCGGCGGCTGCACCTATCAGACCATGCGGCATGAGGAGGAGCTCAGACTCAAGGAGCGACAGGTAAAACGGCTGTTGGAAAACGCAGGGATTTGTGTGCAAAGCTGGGAAGGCATTGTGCCTGCGCCTTCCGAGACGGGCTATCGCAATAAGTGTGAATTTTCCTTCGGAGACGAGGAAAAGGACGGCGACTTAGCACTTGGGATGCGCAAACGCATGAGCTATTATGAGGTTGTGACGCTGAAGGACTGTAATATTGTCGATGCGGATTATCTGCGAATCATCGAAGGGACGCTGCAATTCTTTCAGGAGAGAAAGGTGCCGTTTTATCATAAGGCGCGTCATGATGGCTCTCTGCGTCATTTGGTCGTACGAAAGGGCGCGGCAACAGGCGAAATTTTAATCAATCTGGTGACTTCCTCTGAGGTTCCCTTTTCCGTGGAGGAATTTAAGGATATGCTGCTCGGACTGGAATTGGACGGCTCTGTCTGTGGTATTCTGCATTCTGTGAATGATGGACTGGCGGATGTGGTCAAAAGCGACGAAATGCGCTTGCTCTATGGCAGAGATTTCTTTATGGAAAAGCTGTTTGATCTGGAATTTAAGGTTTCTGTGTATTCCTTCTTCCAGACGAATTCCGCCGGCGCGGAAAAGCTTTATTCCATTGTAAAGGAATTTGCCGGAGATGTGGCGGATAAGACGGTTTTCGACCTGTACTGTGGCACAGGTACGATTGGGCAGATTATGGCTGAAGCAGGTTCTAAAAAGGTGATAGGGATTGAATTGATTGAAGAAGCGGTTGTAGCTGCAAATGAAAATGCAAAGCGTAATCATCTCGAAAACTGTACCTTCCTCGCAGGAGATGTGCTGAAAATGGTGGATGAGCTTAAGGAAAGACCCGACCTGATTATTGTAGACCCACCCAGGGATGGGATTCACCCGAAGGCGATTGGGAAGATTATTGCATTTGGCGCACCGGAGATTGTTTATGTTTCCTGCAAACCGACTTCCCTCGCAAGGGATCTGGAGATTTTTCAGCAGGAAGGGTATCAGGTGGAACGAGTGAAGCTGATGGATATGTTTCCCAGAACGGTTCATGTGGAGACGGTAGTACTTTTGTCCAAACTCAACACCAAGCAGCATATCGAGGTGGAGTTGAATCTGGACGAGCTGGATTTGACATCGGCGGAGAGTAAAGCCACCTATGATGAGATCAAAGCCTATGTGCTGGAAAAGCACGGCCTGAAGGTGTCCAGCCTGTATATCTCCCAAGTCAAGCGGAAGTGCGGGCTGGATGTGGGACAGAATTATAACCTACCAAAGAAGGAAGATGCAAAAGTGCCACAGTGCCCGCCGGAAAAGGAAGCAGCGATTACGGAAGCGTTGAAGTATTTTAATATGATATAACGAGGTGCAAACATGGAAATCGCAAATTTAATTTTGACGGCTATTAGTACGATTGCAGCTGTAATTTCGGCTATTGCTGCATTATCGGCCAAAAATGAAGTCAAGAAACTAAATAACCACATATCTGGAAAAGGCAATATTCAAAATCACGGAAAGGTAAGTATAAAAAATGATGGGGATAATCAGGGTATTATTTCGGGGGTGAACACAGGTGAAATTCGGAAATGAGAGCCGATGCCCTGATTTCATAAGTCAATGAAGCTGAATTGGTTTTCATAAAGGTCAATATCGGCTGAATTTCCTGATTTTTAAGGGGCATGAATCTCCATGAAAAAACATGGTGCTCCATGCCGGTTTGGTACAGTAATGGTACAGTGATTTGGGTACGCAATGAATGAAAACCCTGTGCAACAAATAATAGAGGTCGCTGCCTGCAATTTGCAGACAGCGGCCTTTTATATGTGGAAAAACCCTTTACTGCATCATTATATCATCCATATAACTCATCGCAAAATCCCGGAATTTCTTTGCAGCAGGTGATATGAGCATATCCGCCGGTGTTGCTATGCCGATTTCTACCATCTGCGGTGGATTTAATTCCATAAGGCAAACTTTTTTCCCGTCACTGCGTTCTTTGGATTCAATATAGTTGCTCAGACTCACACCCAGGCCAGCTTCGACCATTCTGTAGCTGGCATATGTGTCCTCTGTTTCGAACCTGACGTTGGGTTGTATACGGTTTCTTCTGAACATGCGGGCATTATCTGTATCCTGTCCTCTGAATGTCTCAATATATGATTCTGTTTCAAACATTTTTACAGGAAAGGAACCCAGTTTTACTATCTGACTTTCTGCCGAAACGATTGCAACCAGCGGATCATTAAATAAGTGATGCCAAGACACATCGCCGTCTCTTTTGCTGACAATGCAAAAATCCATTTCCTGCGCAGCAATCAATTTATACAATTCTGTGCTTTTGCCGGTAATAATCTTTACCTCGATTCCCGGATACTCATTGTTGAAAGCGGCAATGACATGAGAAAACCACCTGTAGTAAATGCTGTAGGCTGTTCCTACCATAACTGTGCCGGTTTGCGTTCCTAATACGTCCGACTTTATCTGTTTATATTTTTCATTAACTGCGATGAACTCTCTGTAAATAGGTATCATCATTTCACATTCTTTTGTGGCACGCACACCCTCTCGGCTGCGTATCAGCAAAGAGAATCCAGCATCGGTCTCCATAGAAGCCACCATGCGGCTGAGACCGGAAGGCGTATAGCCCATTTTGTCAGCGGCAGCGGAAAAACTCCCACACTTCAATATTTCAAATAAAGCTTTGCATTTTTCTGTGTCCATCGGCGGCCTCTTTGAGTTTTTTCACAATAAAAGTGATTTTATTTCGCTTTACTCAAAGTATATATCAATTTTATAATAAAGACAATAGGCGAAAGGATTGATCATGCCATGTCAGAAAAAAACGCAAAAGTTTTGTTAGCTTCTGTGATATTAGCAAGAAGTTCATCTTATGTTCTACAAAAAATCGGTCTTACAAATATTGATGTGTTCAATCTTATGGGCATCCGCTTTCTCTTGGCTTTTATTATCATGCTTTTGATTTTTAACAAGAAACTGCGCTATGCCGACAAATCCAGTGTGATTTCCGGTCTTATCGTTGGAACCATCTATTTTGTTGTTATGTCGTTCGAGGTATTCAGTCTTAAGACTTGTGAGTCTTCAACTACCGCCTTTCTTGAAAACACTGCTATAGTAATGGTGCCGCTTTTTGAAGCTCTCTTGCTAAAGAAAATGCCTCTGCCAAGGACAATAATCGGCTTTCTAATGGCCATAACTGGCGTTGCACTGATGACGTTGCGTGGAGCATCTATCTATTTCTCTGTTGGACATATTCTGGCGATAGGTGCTGCCGCTACTTATGCGGTGGCAATCATCATTACTGACCGTGTTTCTAAAAAAGCAAACGCTCTTGTTATTGGCATCGTCCAGCTTGGAACAATGGGAAGTTTATCTGTTATATCTTCTTTTTTGTTTGAAACTCCACACTTGCCGTCCGAGCCTATGTCTTGGTTTGCCATCGTTTTGCTGGCTCTTGTTTGTAGCTGTTTCGGTTTTACATTACAACCGGTTGCCCAGAAGTACACGTCTGCAGAAACTACAGGTCTCTACTGTGCTTTCGGTCCATTAGGTGCTGGGGTTCTCGGATGGATTTGCCTTGGTGAAGCCTTCAGCATCTTGGCGCTGATTGGAGCCGTTTTAATTCTTCTAAGCATTGTTCTAGTGCAGGAGGGCTAAAAGGTGCTATGCGGATTTGACGCAGCAAGGTTTTCAATTCTTATGAGCCCCTTTCTTTCTCTGGCTTGAGCGTATTCCAATAAGTTTCGTGCGTTGCTTGCAGGATGCCAGACGTAGTCAATCAGAAAATCACTGCTGTCAACCATGTATTTGTTCGCACGGACGATTGCCAGTTTTCAGGGGACTTTCTCCATGTCAGGAGGATAAAACGTATCATCATACCCATCGGGGGCGTTGACACTTCGCTTAGATGGGTGATAGGGCAAAAGGATAGATAGAGTTAGAACCGAATAGAAGCCGGAAAACAGAACAAGATGTGGAACATGAAGTCGTTACGACAAACGAATATGCAGTGTCTGGCAAACGAAGGCCAATGAATACCATTCCTTCGTCGGAAACGGAAGAGACGAACGAAATCAGAAGTGAGTTTGCAGATTTGAAACGGGCAATTGAATTGATACCAGGACTTAAAATCACAAGCGTTGAATACATGGAGTGCGGCTCATGTTTGTGGATGCTTGTGGAAGTGTTGTTATGGGGCAGAGAAATTGTGGTAGCAGAGGGACACAAAGAACGCCTTCCCTGTGCAAGTACACTGCTGCTGAGCGGGAAGTTTGAAGGAGAGCTATCTGAACTACTTTCATCAAATGGAGAAAACTGGGACAAGGGTCAAATTGCAAATTATTGCAGAAATCACAAGAAAAACAATGAATTGCTGCGCCATAGTGTTGGACGGTCAGCAATGCAATGGGGACATCTACTCAGAGAAAAGATGAGGCGCATTTGTAGGAACCTATCTCCACAATAACAAAGAAATCATCATATATCATAAAAACGGGACCTTTCTTTCCAACATTCGGATTGAAAGGTCCCGTTTTTTTGATAGATTTTACTGTGGTTACAGAAAACACTAGCTCTGCGCTACCTCACCGCTCCGTCCTGGAGCGCGGTACAAAACCATCCGTAAAAGTGATGGGACCGTGCTCGGATTCCCAGGTCTGGATATGCTTCAGGATAAGCTGTTCGATTTCTTTGTTCGCAGAGCGCCCATGCCGCTCAGCGATATATTTCAGCTTGTCCATCGTCGGTGTCGGGATACGAAGTGCATATTGCGGAAGATTCGATGCCATAAACGATACTCACCTTTCTTGAACTTTGTCACTATTATATGTAAGTGGAAAATGTTTGAAAAGCTATTGGCAAAAGAGTGACATCACCATAAAATGTAGACATCTATTAGACATCACTTAGACAGCAAAAAAGAAAGGGAGAACCTGCAATGTCTTCAAAAAGAGAAATGGCCGCATGTGCGGAACGTCTGCTGTCCCTGCTGGAGGTCCCGGACGGCGTGGAACTGGAGGAGACCGTGGACATGGTGCTGATCGACCTCCAGATGCACATCGTGGACTCTGGCACGAGAAGCGCAGTAGCCAGTGTTCTGGCAGACCGGGTGTTTGCGCTGTTGATGCAGACCTTTATCGCGCATTACCCGGAGATCGACCACGAATATGTCACCATATTCTACGCGTACAATCACGTATTTGAAACAGAGATGTACGATACCGCAGACCTCCCCCGAGTCGGCAGCATCGGGGGAAAATTGAAACGGATGCAGGAGGAGTTTGCCCTCCCCCGTAATTATGAGGAGTGGGTGCTGTATTTTCGGTATTACAAGACCTACTGCGAGATGCTGGCTAAGCGGGGAAACGTGCAGAGGAAGGTGGAATTGCGTAGAACTGCGCTGCCGTATTTGGCGGAGGTGTGCGGCCAAGGGGAGGAGCTGAGCAAGCAGGAGCAGCGGGCCATCGTCATTGCCCAGACGCTCTCCTGCATGGGTCCCAAAGAAATCGGGAATGCGCTGTTGCTGCTGAACACCTGCCAGGGCCAGCTGTTTGGCTTCGTGCCGGAGCAGCTGGGGGCTCGGAACGCAAAGGAGCTGCGGACAGTTTTCGGCATTCTCTGCGAGGTCGTCCGCCTCGCTCCGGCAGAATTTTACTTCCCCTTGACAGTGCGGATGGAGCGTGAAATCTACAAGGCGGTGTCCGCATGGACGGGCAATACGCACCACGAAGGTGCGACGGTTTTGCAGCGAATCTGGGAAGAAAAACGCTGGATGAAGGAAAACGGGAAACAGGCTTCGCCGGAAATTACAGGATTATTAAAGCTGCATCACTACTACATGAAGACGTTGAACGGAGACGGCCAGCCGGAGTGGGACGAGTTGTAAGTCAATACTGCCAAATCCGCCGGTCACTGCTACAATGATGCAAATATCAGCATTGGAGGAAGAACCATGAAAAAGAAAATGCAGCTGACCCAGCGGGAATTCGATCAGTTCGAGGACTACCTGCGCCACGACGAGCGGGAGGAGAGCACCATCGAGGCCTACCTCCGTTCCCTGACCCGGTTTGCGGAGTGGGCGGATGGACGGGCCGTCACCAAGGAGCTGGCCATGGAGTGGAAAACGGCGCTGTCCGAGTCCGGATACCGCCCCATCTCGGTGAACGCAATGCTGGCGGCGGTGAACAAGTTCTTCACCTGCATGGGGCGAGAAGACTGCAAGGTGAAGTATTTGAAGCTCCAGCGGCAGATGTTCCGCAAATCCGAAAAAGACCTGTCCAAGGAGGAATACCAGCGCCTGGTGCAGGCAGCCCATGAGAAGGGCGACCTGCGGATGGAGCTGATCCTGGAGACCATCTGTGCCACCGGCATCCGGGTGGGGGAACTAAAGTACATCACCGTGGAGGCGGTACGGGCCGGGGTGGCGGAAATCGCCTTGAAGGGCAAGATTCGCACCATCCTGCTCCCCCATCGGCTCTGCCGGAAGCTGCAAAAGTACGCCAAACAGCAAAAAATCGCCTCGGGCAAGATTTTTCTTA
>OLFT01000282.1_pt1 | contig 70904 bp, 93 predicted proteins | sample 1604921 | NCBI WGS metagenome assembly OLFT01 (sample SAMEA3888897, study PRJEB22519) | human gut metagenome | biome: human gut; feature: human-associated habitat; material: faeces | place: Denmark | collected 2013 | reverse complement strand
ATAATACGAAGGATGTGCCAAGGTAATGGAGAAGTTACCGTAGTGCATCCTTTTTTAAGTTATGCCCCAATGATCAATGCCGCATATCCCCAATCCCATATGAGCTTTGCAAAGCTGTTTTCCAGATAAGTACGTATATCACCATCATCATAGCCTGTCATGCGTGAGATTATTACTATATAGTTGCGCACAGTTTCATAAGTAAGCGGGCTATTGGGATCAATACTGCACCATAGGAAAAGACTCTGCCGTATAGCCGTGTATTCCATAATGATCCATTGATACTGCATTACCATATGTTCAATTATTTTGGAACTACTTCCAGGGATTATCAGATCTGAAAATAGTTCATTGGAAAGAAAATTACGGAAGACTATATCATGATCAGTGATCATATCACAAAATAAATTCCAAATTCCAGAAAGTTCACTGCCGGTACCGCCAACGTTCAGCCTGTTATCTGGTTTATCCGGTAAAAAAGTTCCTTTAGGATATTTTTCAGCTTCAGCTAATATTGGCTGCAAAAATCCTGTATACAATCCTTCCTTACTATAATTTACCGCAAGATCCTGAAGCAGTTCATTGCACTCGGTAAAAGTATCATCAGCAGGGACATCGATATCTGCCAGAGCTGAATGGAGTTCAAAAAGAGTCTGCTTTGAAAAATACTCGTTTATCTGTGAGATTGTAACGGGTTGATTTTTATATAATTCCAATAAAATATAGAATCCTTCAAATAAGGCTTCTTCAATAGAAAGATTCTTATTTTGTAATAACTTGATCAGATTATCGCGGACTAAAAACATTGGAGATGAATGATCAACGATCGAAGAGACTGTTGGAAATTCAATATTTTTTTCACACCACAGGTCAATAACAGCCGGGCAGCATGGCATGAGTGAAGCTTCAGTATGCGTTGAAAACTCATGGATTTCTCTAGGAAACAATGTACACGTTTCAGATAGCACACTATCCCCATAGGAAGTTACCAGATGACATAATTTATCCTGGGAAAGAAAAGGACAGCGGTGATTTTGATCTAACCCGATCACGCGGGCACCATCTTTTTTACAGGTGTATGCGGTTAAATTTTTCCTTTTATCTGATATGGTATCGGGTGGTAAAATCTTCTTCCATTTTCGGTTTGTGTCATCATCGACTGTGATTTTCCATTCCTGGCAGCAGGTTATAGTGCATCTGTCAGCTATGCAGTGAAATTCATTATAATGATCAGGGAAAATGTGTTTCATAGTACTCCTAGTTAATTATGGATATTTATTGATTACAAGTTAGTCACAAAAACTTCCAACATGCACAATGTTGACGGCACATAGCCATAATAGAATGTGGGAAGTTTAAGTTAGTCATTAGTATTTTAGATGATGCCATACAAAGTTGCAATATATATAATAACTTTCTTTTAACTTGTTATATCAGAAAATGATGGATTCCTAAAAAGAATTTTTACAATCTTTTTTGATTTTTGATAGAATACATTTAAAAAGTTCGTAATACAAAGTGTAATTACATAACAACTCAGATGCATCGAGGGAAGCCATCGGCACGATAAGGCAGATGGGGAAGGATAGGGAACTTATGAAAATAGGAGAAAAAAATTATATAAAACAGCTTCGGCTTCACAATGAGAAGGCGCTTGCCTATGTCATTGATGAGTATGGAGGACTGATTATGTCGGTGATCCGCAAACATCTCTTTTATCTGCCGGAAAAGCAGGAAGAATGTTTTGATGATGTTCTGCTTAAGATATGGCAGAACATAGAAAGCTTTGATGAGAACAAGAGTACATTCCGGAATTGGGCGGCTGCGGTGGCAAAATATCAGGCGATTGATTATCTGAGGAGCTATCGCAAGGAACTTCAGACAGTAAATATTGAAGATGCGGTGATCGTGCAGGAAGACCATGCACTAGCCGGAATGATAGAAAAAGAGATCGATTCAGAAGTTGAAAAAATGCTGGAATGCTTAAAGCCACAGGACAGGGAACTTTTTTACAAACTATATGTGGAAGAAAAAAGCATGAAGCAGATAAGCTGCGAGACCGGGATAAAGCAGGAAGTCATATATAACAGGCTTTCACGCGGAAGAAAGAAGCTGCGCAGAAATATATTAGAAGAAAGAGGTGCCTGAGTATGGGAAAAAATATTTATGAAATGTTAAACGACGTAAAAATAAATGAAGATGAATACGAAAAAATGGAATTAACAGAATTTGATAAAGCACAAAAGCAGAAGCGCATATTAAAGAAGATAAAGAAAAACAACAAGTCAGGCAAAAATATAAGAAAAGCAGCTCTGGCAGCAGCCGCCGCATGTGCTGTGGTAATAGGGGCAGCAGGAGCAGCAAATCCTGCAATGGCGAAGGATTTATTCAGCAGTACAATAGGAAAACTCATAGAAAACCGTCAGGGAACAAAAGATGAGAAAGAAACAAAAATTTATGAAAAGATTGCAGAAGGATCTTTGACGGCTCAGGAGGAAACTGCAAAGCATCAGGACAAAAACTACAATACGAGCGCAGATGTAAATGGTGTGAATGTGTCTATTTCAGATATCTATTGTGATGGATACATTGTGTACTATACAGCAGTATTAAAGACAGATAACGAAGAATTGAATCAGGCTGACTTTATAAGTGCAGGAAAAGGAAGTGATACGGTAACAGTAAATGGAATAGAACCCGGAGGAGTCAGGATGTCATTTGAAAAAGCATCAGATGGAACATTCGTAAAATCAGGTGAAATAGATCTGATGGATATTGGCAGAGACACAGATGAAGAATCATTTGCAGATGAGGACACACTTGAAGTTGAATGTGCTATGGAAAATCTGATCGGTTATAAGGATGACGAGTGGGATGAAAATGGTGAATACATGAGTACAGGAAAGGTAGACGGAGAATGGAAAATGAGTTTCCCTGTTACAGTAGACCGTTCTGCAAATGTGACATATCAGATCAACAAGGAAGATAATGGGGTAAAGGTATGTGATGTTGTAAAAACAAAGGCTGGACTTGTACTTACAGTTGAAACACCTGATTTTGCAAAGAAACCATATAATGATCCGTACAATGACCCTGATTTGGCAGTTGTCGATACTGATGGAAATTGTCTGCAATGGCTATATGGTGGAATTTATAAGCAAAACGATGACGGAACAGCAATTTATAAAATCATGGTGCTTTATGAAAACCAGACAGACCTTACATTTGAGGTGACCAATAAGAATGTAAATGATAAAAAAATTGCTTCAATTGATTTTGAGATCCAGTAATATAGTTAAATTCCAATGATATTTTGGAGTGAAAACCATGCGGCAGCTTTATTTAAACCGCATGGTTTTTATATATAAACTTAAAAAAGTTACCAGATACGTTAATTATTCATTGTAGAGATAAGTTTATTCAGGCCACACAAATTGTGCATTACCGGCTTCAAGACCATCTATAAGTATATTCTGACCAGTGCAGAAACGATTGGTAACAGTCATAAAATAAGCCCAGTCAGCAGCCTCGTCAACACCCATCCAGCGTTTTAAAGGGGTCTGTTCCATAATCTGATTCCATAATTTTTCATCATCCATAACAGGGCGGTTAAGCTCGGTGGCAACTCCACCGAAATCGAGACTGTTACATGTTGCACCGTATTTTGCAATGCGAAGAGCAATATTTTTTGCATATGCAAGCACTCCGCCCTTGCTGGCAGCATATTCAGGAAATTCAGAGCCTGTGTGGCCGCTGGAGGATCCTATCATGAGAACAGAGCGGATATCAGGATGGATAGCGTATTTTTCAGTAATTGAAATTGTTCCTTTTAAGTTTACATCTATATCATCGGAATTCTGGACACCTGCATTATTTATCACGATATCAAAAGGGGCAAATTCAGGAAAATCTGCCTTGTCACGGATATCCATACATATGTGGGTATATTTTGAATGTGTTATGGAAGCTGGTTTTATATCAAATCCAATGACATCATGTCCCTCCTTTAAAAATTTTTCTGCAATAGCTTTACCTATGCCTGAACTTGTTCCTGTAATAAGAATTCTCATAATAAACCTCACATTCTATACATAATGATAATTATGCCGTTGTTTTATTAAAAATGCAGCAGTAAAACATAAAGTAAACATTTCTGCAACGATCACGGCAAACCATATTCCTTTTATTCCAAATATTATAGGAAGTATTATAACTGATACGATCTGAAATACAAGTGTTCTTAAAAAAGATATTATAGCAGAGATTATACCATTGTTTAATGAAGTAAAAAAGGCCGAGCCAAAAATATTAAAGCCATTTATCAGGTAAACAAGACAGTATATCCTAAATCCCTCCTGTGTCATGGCAAGAAGTTCATTGTCGTATCCTACAAAAAGCCTTGCAAGCGGCATTGCAATGATCTGTGAGATGACAGCCAGAAGTATTCCCCAGATCGTAACAAGAGTCATGCTTTTTTTGAACAGGTTTTTTAATTCATTGTGATTGCCGGCACCATAATTGAAACTTATAAGAGGTGCACTTCCTATTGAATAACCGAAAAATATTGCAACAAAAATAAAATTGACATACATGATCGTTCCGTACGCTGCAACACCATTTTCCCCGGCAAATTTCATAAGCTGGACATTATAAAGTGAATTTACGATTGAACTTGAGAGGTTTGTCATAAGCTCAGATGAACCATTTATACATGTTTTAATAAAAACCGAAATATTGATCCTGGTTTTACATAGGCGAAGCAGGCTGCTGTTTTTTCTGGAAAAATATATTATAGGAATAATACCGCCAAGCAATTCCCCACATACTGTAGCAGCTGCAGCACCGGCAAGTCCGAACCCAAAAGCTCCGACAAACAGTGCATCAAGAATGATATTTGTAACACCGGATGCCACGATTACACTAAGTCCGAGTTTAGGTTTTTCAGCAGCAACAAAAAAACTCTGGAATACATTCTGAAGCATGAATGCAGGCATGGAAATGAAAGAAATCCGTGCATACATTGTGCAGTTTGAAAGTAATTGTCCCTTTGCACCAAGCATGGAAGCTATTGTGGGAGTGAGAAATGCTCCTATAATTGAAAGCACTATGCCGCCGACAGCCGTTATATAGATAAGCATTGAGAAATACTCATTTGCCTCTTTCTTTTTTCCTTCACCAAGTGTTTTTGCAACTATCGCACTGCCTCCTGTTCCGATCATAAAACCTAGGGCAGAAAGTCCCATGAGGAGCGGTACGATAAGGTTTATGGCAGCGAGGGCAGTTTTACCTGCAAAGTTAGAGACAAAGAGTCCATCGACAACACTATATATAGAAGTAAAAATCATCATTACTATGGATGGAAGTACAAATCGTAATAATTTTTTGAATGTAAAATGTTCTGATAATTGAATCTGCATATTTATTCCTCACATTACATAAAATGTACTTTCGAAATTTTCTTCAAACGAAGCATTCTGGCTATATTTCCGGGAGTGCATTTATTGATTTTCATAAATACAGTTTACTTTATGGGAGAAGTATTGGTAAGTGTTAAATGTCATAACCGGCAAAAAATGACATTTGTCATAGTGACGGAAAAAAGGATTTGATGTAATCTTATATAAGAGAGTTTGTTGGATAATTAGAAAAATTTAAGGTGGGAGAAATACAGATGTATAGATTAGGCAGCAGGATGCTGATCATAGTTTCATGTGTGATGGCTATGGTACGGGCACTTCCTGTTAATACGGAGATGGTTATATGGATACTGACAGGAGTCATCATCTGTGAGGGAATAGACGCCGGAATTGTTGAAAATATTGCAAAAAGGACAAGTATTATAAAGAAATCCATATTGGAAGATATTTTTACAGCGTTTTATATTTTCATGGGGATTTTTGTGCCGGCGGCCTTTTTTATGCTTCCATATGCAATTATGCCGGTATGGAAGAAAAAGTATAAGATGTCGAAGGCGGCATGCATTATGGTGGCAGTAAAAAGTGTGGTTTGGGTTTTTTATAGATTTAGGAATCAGAATATATATTCAGGAGGTTATGGAGTATATGAGATTATTGAAACAGCTGTTTTGTCGGCTGTTGCGGTTATGCTTTTTTATGGTGGAGAAATGATCATAACCAATGAGACGCAGATGCATAAGATGCGCGATGAATCGACGGAGCACAATATTTTGATGAGCCGGATAAATAAACAGCTTATAGAGACACAGAATGCGAAGATATACAGTGCGACACTCAGGGAAAGAAACCGCATTGCAAGAGAAATCCATGATAATGTCGGGCATATGATCACAAGATCGATATTACAGGTTGGGGCAATAGGAGTAATAAATAAGGATGAAAATCTTAAACTCCCAATTTCTGAACTTAAGGGTACGCTTGACAGTGCAATGGGAAGCATGAGAAAGAGTGTACATGATCTGCATGATGAGTCTGTTGATTTAAAGGCTGCGTTAAAGCAGCTTGAGCCGTCAACGGATGATATTACTTATGAACTTGAATATGATTGTGGAACAGATGTGCCGGGAAATATTAAATATGCGTTTATCTCCATAGCAGCGGAGGCAGTAAATAATGCAGTAAAATATAGCAGCGGGGACAGGATAAATGTCATTGTAAGGGAGCATCCGGCATTTTACCAGCTTCAGATAATGGACAATGGAACTGGCGCTGATAAAGAAAGAATGTCAGATGAGGCACATGGAATCGGCATAAAAAACATAAAAGACAGGGTGGCATCCCTTGGTGGAACCCTTAAGATCGATACGGCAAATGGTTTTATGATATTTGTAACAGTTATGAAATAGAAGATGGAAGGAACAGTGTATGAAAATAATAATAGTGGATGATGACAAATTTGTATCGCTTTCGTTAAACACGATACTCAGTGTGCAGGATGATATAGAGGTTTCAGCCATCGGTGCCAGCGGCAAAGAGGCTGTTGAATTATATGACAGCTTAAGCCCTGATGTTGTGCTTATGGACATCCGCATGCAGGATATGACAGGACTTGAGGCGGCTGAGGCAATATTAAAAGCACATGATGAAGCAAAAATACTGCTGCTTACGACGTTTTCGGATGATGAATATATAGTAAAGGCGATATCACTTGGGGCAAAGGGTTATATATTGAAGCAGGAATTTGACAGCATAGCCCCGGCTCTTCGTGCAGTAAACAATGGTCAGATAGTGTTTGGAACGGAGATAGTTGACCGGATACCGCATCTGTTTTCCGGTGGAAAAGATGCTCTAAAAGTTTCATGTGAACCAGCCGGGATGCGAAAAGTGAGTGACAGCTGCATGGAAAAGTACGATATAAATGAAAAGGAGCTTGGAATCATTAAACTGATCGCAGAAGGGCTTAATAATAAAGAGATTGCTGAAAAGCTTTTCTTAAGTGAAGGCACTGTGCGCAATTACATAAGTACGATACTTGAGAAAACGCAGCTTAGGGACAGGACACAGCTTGCCTGCTTCTATTACAAAAATCTTTTATAAAACTAATACTTGCCATATACCCCGATGGGGTATATAATACATTTTACAAGATACCCTATAGGGGTATGGTTAGATACAAATAACAAGGAGGTGCTTTATGGCAGATGAGAAATGTTGCTGCTGTAACCGAAAGAAAGAGCGGAGCGAAAAAGAATACAAGGATCTTGTCAACCGTCTCAGCCGTATAGAGGGGCAGATACGTGGAATAAAGCGGATGCTTGATGAGGATTGTTATTGCCCGGATATAATTACACAGGTGGCGGCAGCGAATGCCGCGCTTAACAGCTTTAATAAGGTTCTGCTGGCAAATCATATAAAGACATGCGTAGCTGATGATATCAGAAATGGCAAGGATGATACCATAGATGAACTTCTTACTACATTACAGAAGCTTATGAAATGATATTAAATTGTTAACGCTGACTTTACATAATAAATAGGTGAAGTTTAAGAAAATTATTTTAACAGGAGGAATAGTATGGACACTTTGATCACAATACTTATAGTAGCAGTGATAGCTGTTCTTGTCATAGTCGGTTTAAAGGAAACAATAAAACATGCAAAGGGAGAGGGCGCATGCTGCGGTGGCGGAAACACAGCATCTGACGAGGAACCTACAGTGATTCTTTCCGGTAAGATCGTTACAAGGATGAATGTCTATATTGATGGCATGCATTGTATGAACTGTAAAAATTCTGTGACAAGATCTCTCCAGAAGCTTGATCTGGTATCAGCAAAGGTTGATTTAAAGAAAAATATGGCATATGTTGAGTCCACAAGGAATGTGGGAGATGATGAGATAACATTTGCGATAGAGCGACTTGATTTCAATGTAACAAGGATAGAGCATATCTCATAATAGTCAAATATGTATTAAACAGGATCAAAGGAAGGATAAGGATGAAACAATATACAGTTACAGGCATGAGCTGTGCGGCATGCAGTTCCCGTGTGGAGAAGGCGGTGTCAAAGGTTGATGGTGTTACATCATGCTCGGTAAGCCTTCTTACTAATTCCATGGGAGTCGACGGAAGTGCATCGGACAGGGCGGTTATAGAGGCTGTTGAGGCAGCCGGATACGGTGCTGCGGTAAAAGGACGTGGAAATGATCAAAAAGGGGCGGCAGCCGGAAGCTTAGAGAGTATGGAAAGTGCTAAAGATGCACTCATCGACAGGGAAACACCGAAGCTTAGAAAACGGCTTATCGCATCAGTTATTTTTCTTATTGTGCTTATGTATTTTTCTATGGGGCACATGATGTGGGACTGGCCTCTTCCATCATTTTTTGTTGGAAATCATGTAGCGATGGGGCTTTTGCAGCTGCTTCTTACAATTGCGGTAATGATAATAAATCAGAAATTTTTCGTAAGCGGATTTAAAGGGCTTATTCATGGGGCACCGAACATGGACACACTCGTTGCACTCGGTTCTGCTGCATCATTTGTGTATAGCGTATATGTGCTTTTTGCAATGACGGATGCACAGGTTAAAGGCGATATGGATGCGGTAATGTCATATATGCATGAGTTTTATTTTGAGTCGGCAGCGATGATACTTACACTTATCACAGTAGGAAAAATGCTTGAATCACATTCAAAAGGAAAGACAACGGATGCACTAAAAAGTCTTATGAAGCTTGCGCCAAAGACGGCAACACTGATCAGAGATGAAAAGGAAGTTGTTGTTTCAATTGATGATGTAAAAAGTGGCGATATATTTGTCGTAAGACCGGGGGAAAATGTTCCGGTTGATGGGATTGTCCTGGATGGAAACAGTGCAGTAAATGAATCAGCACTGACAGGTGAAAGTATTCCTGTTGACAAGGCAGCAGGAGATAAAGTAAGTGCTGCAACTTTAAATCAGTCAGGTTTTATCAGATGCCGTGCAACCAGAGTCGGTGAAGATACGACTTTATCACAGATAATACAGATGGTATCTGATGCTGCGGCTACAAAAGCACCAATAGCAAAAATTGCTGATAAGGTTTCAGGAGTATTTGTGCCTGCAGTTATAACTATTGCTGTAGTTACTGTTATAGGATGGCTTCTGGCAGGAGAAACGGCAGGGTTTGCACTTGCAAGAGGAATTTCTGTACTCGTTATAAGCTGCCCGTGTGCACTCGGATTGGCAACGCCTGTTGCAATCATGGTTGGAAATGGAAAAGGAGCAAAGAGTGGAATTTTATTTAAGACAGCAGCAAGCCTTGAAGCAGCAGGGAGAACGCAGATAATTGCGCTTGACAAGACCGGAACTATAACAAGCGGGGAACCGGTTGTTACCGATATTATTCCGGCTGATCCATCAGTTAGTGATAATGAGCTGCTTAAATTTGCAGCAGCTGTTGAGGAAAAGAGTGAGCATCCGCTTGCAAGGGCGATTATAAGGAAGGCAAAGGAAGAAAAAATAGAACCTGAGGAGGTTACGGATTTTTCTGCCGTAGTAGGAAATGGATTAAAAGGTGTCCTGAGAGGAAATGAGATAGCAGCCGGAAATCTTAAATTTATAGAAAAGACAGCAGAGATTTCAGACGATATAAGAAAAATAGCTGATGAACTTTCAAAAGAAGGAAAGACACCATTGTTTTTTGCAGAATCTGGCAGCCTTCTTGGAATAATAGCTGTTGCAGATACGATAAAAGAAGATAGTGCACAGGCGGTAAAGCAGCTTAGGAATATGGGAATAAAAGTTGTCATGCTCACAGGCGACAATGAGCAGACTGCAAAAGCAATAGGAAAGCAGGCGGGGGTTGATGAGGTCATTGCAGGAGTGCTTCCTGATGGAAAGGAAAGTGTAATACGTAATCTCAAAAGGCATGGAAAGACTGCAATGGTAGGCGATGGAATCAATGATGCACCCGCACTTACAAGGGCAGATACTGGGATTGCGATAGGTGCAGGAACAGACGTCGCAATAGATGCGGCTGATGTTGTTCTCGTGAAAAGCAGGCTTATAGATGTGCCTGCAGCCATAAGATTGAGCCGGGCAACACTTACGAATATACACGAAAATTTATTCTGGGCATTTTTCTATAACGTAATAGGTATTCCACTTGCGGCCGGTTTGTGGTATCCTCTATTAGGATGGAAATTAAATCCTATGTTTGGAGCGGCTGCAATGAGCCTCTCGAGTTTTTGTGTGGTAACGAATGCTTTAAGATTAAATTTGTGCAAAGTATATGATTCTAAGCGGGATAAAAAAATAAAACAGATAAAAGAAAGCGAGGAAAAAAATATGACAAAGACATTAAATGTAGAAGGAATGATGTGCGGACATTGTGAGGCAAGAGTAAAGAAAGCTCTTGAGGCGCTTGACGCAGTAGATGAGGCAGTTGTAAGCCATACAGATGGCACAGCAGTTGTCACATTAAATGCAGAGGTGTCAGATGATCTGCTTAAAGAGACAGTCGAAGCACAGGACTATAAGGTCACATCAATAAAATAGGAAAATTAAATCCAGGCTTATGAAAAAGAGTATATCAATATTACTTGTTATAGTAATGGTATCAGCAATTTTATCAGGCTGTGGAATCAAAAAAAGCAACACAGAAAATAATAAAGAAAACACACAGACAGTTACGGATTTACATTCCACCGAAAAGGTGAAAGATACACAGAGTACCGACAAGAGTGGAGATACAGGGGAGACTGAAAATATGCAGACCTCCGAAAATTCACAGACAACCGAAAATTCGCAGACAACCGAAAATGCACAGGCAACTGAAAGTTCACAGACAACCGAAAATGTACAGCAGACAGGGGGCGGTGATGGGCAGGATAATGCCCAGACTGCAGGTAAGCCAGAAGAAACGAACAGTAATTTTGCAGTTCCATCAGTAAATGGTAAATTACACGTAAAAGGTGGGAAGCTCTGTGATGCAAAAGGAAATCAGGTACAGCTTCGCGGAGTCAGTACACACGGAATAGCATGGTACCCACAGTATGTGAGTAAGGAATGTTTTGCATCCTTAAAAAAATGGGGCGCAAATGTAGTCAGAATTTCAATGTACACATATGAAAATGGAGGCTATTGCACGGATGGCGATAAGGACAGGCTTAAAAAGCTTGTAAAAGACGGTGTCAGATATGCTGCGGAAAATGATATGTATGCGATAATAGACTGGCATGTGTTAAACGAGCGTAATCCAAACACATATAGCGATCAGGCAAAGACTTTTTTTGCGGAAATGGCAAAAGAATTTTCAGGCAGCAATAATGTTATATATGAAATCTGCAATGAGCCTAATAACGGTGCAAGCTGGGGGGATGTTAAGTTCTATGCCAGCGAGGTTATACCATCAATCCGTGATTATGACAAAGATGGTGTGATTCTTATAGGAACACCGGACTGGTGTCAGGATATCGATCAGGCGGTAAGTGATCCTATTAAGGAATACGACAATATAATGTATACATTTCATTTTTATGCGGCAACACATAAGGAAGATATGCGTAAGAAACTGAAGGCAGCAGCTGAAGCGGGAATTCCGGTTTTTGTATCGGAGTTTGGAATATCGGATGCCAGTGGAAACGGACAGATAGATATAGAATCGGCCAACGCATGGGTAAGTCTCATGGATCAGTATGGCATAAGTTATGTCTGCTGGAATATGTCGAATAAGGATGAGTCTTCTGCGATAGTTTCAAAGGACTGTGAAAAGACTTATGATTTTACACTTGATGATTTAAGTCAGGAAGGACAGTGGCTGTATTATATGCTTCTGACACATATGTCAGCAGAGACAAATTAAGTTTTTGATATCAATTTTATATTTGGATAAGTTTGTATGAATACAAAAAATACTCCGGCATAAACTGTAGTAACAGAGAATGCAGGAGTATTTTTTTGAAACAATATATAGAAACAAGAGCTGTAGAAATAGCTAATTACATAGTGGAAAATAACACAACGGTGCGTCAGGCCGCAAAACGTTTTGGAATAAGCAAGTCCACCGTACATAAGGATATAACAGATGCCGACAGGCTGCTTAGGATAGATCCGGATCTTGCAGCACAGACAAGAAAGATTCTCGATGTAAATAAATCAGAGCGCCATATCCGTGGTGGACTTGCAACCAAAGAAAAATATGCACACAGTCATGATAAATGATCTTACCGGTAAAGCTTTGAGATCACATCTATGCAATTATCATATCCAAGGGTTGAACTGTTGAGGACAATATCATAATTTTTGCGGCTGCCCCATTCCTGATCCGTGCAGTAGCGGTAATTGACGGAACGTTTTTTGTCTGTGTCTTTAATCATTTTGGCTGCTTCATCATCGGATTTGGAATAAATTTCTTTTATGCGCACAATTTTATCTGCCTTGTTGCCCTGAATGAAAACATTTAAAACGTCATCACGTCCTGAAAGAATATAGTCTGCACTGCGGCCTACTATTACACAAGGCTCCTTTGCAGCAAGTTCTTTTATGATTTTCTGCTGGTATGAATATATCTGGTCAGCGATGGAATTGCCGTTTATGTCTCTTCCTATAAATGCATAGGAAAAGATGTTTTTTGAAGGTGCATATTCACCTCTGTCTGCAACATATTTTTCACTGAGTCCGAGGTCATCTGCAACTTTTGCTATTATTTCACGGTCATAAAAAGCAATGCCAAGCTTTTTTGCTGTTTCCTCACCAATAAAACGTCCACCGCTTCCGAATTCGCGGCTTATGGTAATAATTTTGTAACTCATATGCAAGCCCCCTTATAAATCTGTTAATGATATTATATAACTATTATTGTTTTGCTACAAGCTTATAATAGGATTAATAGTCCTCATATGCAGAATGTTAATAAATAGTATTATAAATGAAAAATTGCTTGAAGTTATAGGGTTTGTAATCTATAATGTCATAAGATAAAAGAGAATCAGGAGGAAAGAAGATGGATCAGGAAAAAGTCATAGTTATAGACTTTGGTGGTCAGTACAATCAGCTTGTAGCACGTCGTGTCCGCGAGTGCAATGTGTACTGTGAGATTTACTCATATAAGATTGATATTGAGAAGATCAAAGAAATGAATCCAAAGGGCATCATCCTTACAGGTGGTCCGAACAGCTGCTACGAAGAGGATTCACCATCATATCAGAAGGAATTATTTGAACTGGGAATTCCTGTACTTGGTATATGTTATGGTGCTCAGCTTATGATGCATAAATTAGGTGGTAAGGTGATCACACCAGAGGTTGGAGAGTATGGAAAGACAGAAATCACATATTCTGCGAATGGTGTGATGTTCAAGGATCTGCCATCAGAGTCAGTATGCTGGATGAGTCATTTTGACAGAATTGCAGAGGCTGCGCCGGGCTTTGAGGTAGTTGCACATACTGCAGACTGTCCTATCGCTGCAACTCAGAATGTGGAGAAGAAATTATATGCAGTACAGTTCCATCCGGAAGTACTCCATACAATAAATGGAACACAGATGATCTACAATTTCGTCCGAGGTGTATGCGGCTGTGCCGGCACATGGAAAATGGATTCTTTTGTGGAGAATACTATCAAAGAAGTACGCGAGAAAGTCGGAGATGGAAAAGTTCTTCTCGCTCTTTCAGGCGGAGTAGATTCATCAGTTCTTGCAGCTCTTCTTGCAAAAGCAATAGGAAAACAGCTTACGTGTGTATTTGTTGACCACGGACTTCTCCGTAAAAATGAAGGGGATGAGGTGGAGAGTGTATTTGGTAAAGACGGTTCATTCGACATAAATTTCGTCCGTGTCAACGCACAGGAGCGCTATTACAGCAAGCTTGCAGGCGTCACAGAGCCTGAGCGCAAGCGAAAGATAATCGGTGAGGAATTCATCCGTGTATTTGAGGAAGAAGCTAAGAAGATCGGAAAGGTTGACTTCCTTGCGCAGGGAACAATCTATCCGGACGTAGTGGAGAGTGGACTCGGCGGAGAATCTGCAGTCATCAAATCACACCACAACGTAGGAGGTCTCCCGGAGCATGTCGATTTCAAGGATATCGTGGAGCCACTCAGAAACCTCTTCAAGGACGAGGTCCGCAAGGTCGGACTAGAGCTTGGATTACCTGACTATCTCGTATTCCGTCAGCCGTTCCCGGGTCCAGGCCTTGGAATCCGTATCATCGGCGAGGTCACAGCCGAAAAGGTACGCATTGTCCAGGATGCAGACTGGATCTACCGCAGTGAAGTGGAAAAGGCAGCAAAAGAGTACAAAGAGGCTCACGGCGAGGAACCATCATGGATGCCAAACCAGTACTTTGCAGCCCTCACAAACATGCGTTCTGTAGGTGTCATGGGTGATGAGAGAACATATGATTATGCCGTTGCAGTCCGTGCAGTCCGCACCGTGGACTTCATGACAGCCGAAGCAGCAGAGATACCATTTGAGGTACTTCAGACAGTGATGAGCAGAATTATAAATGAGGTAAAGGGAGTCAATAGAGTATTCTATGATTTGACCAGTAAGCCACCGGGAACTATTGAGTTTGAATAACGGATATATCCTCGGAAAGCCTGTATTTATGGGCTTTCTGAGGATTTTTTTTGCTTTCTACGGGACAAATATGGGACACGTTCTTTTAATATTCGTTCATGGGACACTAGAAGCGCTATCGCAGTAAGATTTCATGCCAAATTATTTAAGAACGGTCTTATAAAAGAACATGTGAAAATGATAAACTCATAAAGTTCGGTCTTGATTATAATTATTTCTAAAACCCAAAAACCCATAAAAATTGATATATGTATTGAGTCATTTTTGATATAATTAATTTCAGAAATGGAAATTGTAAGTTAAACCCAAAAACCCAAAGAAAAGAGGATATGTATATGTATCAATTTACAGATGCCATTGACAAGGTAAAATTTGATGAAGAATTTTCAGATGTGGCAGACAATATAAAAAATGATTGTAAGCAGTTAGAAAGCATGAGCTTTTCTGATGCAGTTATTAAAATAAATGAGTGGATAGATAAGGTTTTTAGTCCATGTAAATGTTCTATAATAGATTATCCAGAGTGGTTCAAGATTGTAGTATGGAGAATTATATACAATGAGCTTAAAACTAATCCACAGGCTAGGCAGACAGAACTTATAGAGGATAATATTAATTTGCCGAAGGATGTCTTTGGGAAAAAATACTGGAATATGTATTCACCTGATATGAAACTTCAACAAGAAGAGTATGATAATTTATTCTTGCCATTTAATTATGCACAGGTAGAGTGTAATCATATATACAGGGCGATGATTCATCATATTATATGTAGTGCAGTTGTTCCTACGGATACTATTGTAGATGTGTTTGGAAAACTTGGACTTGTGCTTGCATTATGTGCAAATGGATATAAGAATAAGAAAGTTTGTGTTAATGAGAGAGAGTATATGATTTTAACTAAAATACAGCCTGCATTTAAAAGAAAACTGCGTATATACAAATATATAGAGGGGGTACAAAAGTTTTTAAAGAGCAGTTATCCAGATGAACAGAAAGAAAAGGTGTCAGAAATTATAGGGTTAGCTGGTGTATTGTTTAGCTCATATATAGACAAAAAGAAAATTGAAAAATATGATATCTATTTTTTATCGGCATATTTTATAATGTATAAATGTCTTTTGCCAGAATATTGGATTGATTCTAATTTGGAAGTGTGGAAAACAGAAAGGCTAAAAAAAGATGATGTGAAAAGCAAAAAAGAGAATTCTAGTAAGCAAGAGTATGAATTAACTAATAATAAAAAGTTCATGTATGATACATGGATATCTCATTGGATAGATGAGGGAAGAGGATATAAGGATAGAGTTGAAGGATTTATAAATTTATCTAAAAGTGATTTGTTTACATTTATGGATAGATTTTTAAAACTTGAATTTTGTTGTGAAAATGTTGTTGAAGAAGTGAATACAGCAATTGAGTTTAGGGTTGATAATCTAAAAAATATTAAAGAATTTTTATATATTGATGTGCCAAAATATATAACAGAATATGAACGTTTTAATTTTGACACAAAAAAGATGGGAGACGTATTTGAAATGCTTAGCGAATATGAGGGCGAGTGGATTCTACCATGGAAAACTTATGTTGAAAAAGACATAAGGTTAAATGAAGAAAAACGTAATAAAAAAGATACAGAAATAAGTTCTGTCAGAGATAGAATGTACACGAAAAAAAGGAAATTGACAGACAGTGCATATCGTACAGATATTTTATCAGCAGTAGAAGAAGATATAAATATTAAAGATATATATGATACGATGAAGATTATTGATGAGCGACATAATCTGTTTGTGTTTGATTATAGAGATAAGAATAAGAATAAACCGCAGAGCATCGTGTTTATTACGAACATTGATTTTGAAAAAGTAGATGATATACAATTTCAAACAAAATACAATTTAGATTTTGAGTACAATGGTCGTTTGAGAAAACGTACATTTAAAGAGTTTTACGAAGAAATGACCAAATGGATTCCATCGTAAAAATTGTATATGATAATTTTAGTAAGAGCCGAGAGGCTCTTATTTTTATGCGATTACCACAAAAATATTTTTGCAAGACAGCATAGTTTCAATAGAAAAAGGTAAAAGATAGGCTGATAGAAAACTGAAATTTTTTATATTACACTTACGCTGAAAGCAACACTGAAGGTTCACAGGGTTGTGAGTAAATGATTTGAAAATCAAAAATGAGTTGGTTATGCGATAGCTGAAAAAATATATTAGTAAGACAGTATAAATCCAGCAACAAAATCATTAAATTAAGCTGACTTACAAAAAATGCTCTTTATAGTATATTCAAATCATCGAAGGGAACAAGTGCACATGTTCAGTTAGATAACAATTATCATTTAAGAAAAGGAGACATTCATTATGAACAACAGAGAAACGATTCAAGAATTGGCAGACTTATTTATAGGAGGAGGTTTTGAGTGTGAGACACCAGAAGAAGAGCAGATGCTCATTTGGGTTAAAGAACAGATGAACATTTTGAATGGGAAAATGGCAGGCTAAACAATTTACTATAAAACAAATTAAGAAATTGGAGGAAAAGATTATGTACACAAAATTTAGCGTTAAGGATGGCAAGGTATCATGGAATAAGGAAAAGGGAAAAAGAGAAATCTCTACCTTTATTGGGGATGATTTTAATATTGTGGGATATAAGATAAATACTGATACTTCTCAGATTACTACCAAATTACAAGTATTCTCTATTATGGCAGGAAAGATGGTTGATATTGAAGTCGACAGAGCAACTGTGAATGCAAAACAACTGGCAGAGAAATTGAAAGCAAATTTCTGTACAGTTCTAGATGCAAATGCTATGTATAATTTTTTCTTGGAAAAAGAGGCATGTCTGTTGAGGTGCCAAAAATTGCTGGAAAGAGAAAACTCACATCTTAAAATTTTTGATGTATTCAGGGAATTATATGGCAATAAGATGGATGATGTATATAATATCACTGAAAGTTGTGGTAATAGAGAGTTTGTTCATACACATATGGGATGGAAAAAACTAGACGGTAAATTGACATTTCATGGGGCTAAAAGTTATTGTGAGGATAATTTATCTACATATGTTGGGAATAAAAAAATTGAACCTGTAGGTGATTTTAACAAGATAAAAAACCTGTTTGCTGATATTGTATCGAAAAATCCTAAATTGCAATTAGCCTCAGCTATGGGGGTATCTGCTACTGTTTTGGGATTTATTAATAGCAGATGGGGAATGGCAATTGCTAATCCAATTTATAGTTTAGCAGGTGATACATCCATGGGAAAATCAACAGCACTTGAACTGGCAGTTTCTCAAGGTGGTTGACCTTTTTGCGTTTGCGTACTCACCATGCTCAAACCCAGTATTTACAAGGGTTTGAGCGTATAGAAGTAAACGTCGATATTTTGTAATTTTTTGTTAAAAACGATTTTTTCGACAACCGATTTAATTAATTCATTTTTGGACTGCATGGATAGAGAGTCGTCCAGAAGTCCGTCATATACTGTTTTTATCTTGCTGCGGAGCGCAGCAGATTCATTCATTTTTGCAGCAGGCGCAGGGAGTAAATTGATACGTTCCTCGATCGAACGTCTTTCCTCCTGCAGAAGCTGCTTATTCTTTTTATATTCCTCAAGCGTATCGATACCGTCAACATATGCCATTTTGATTCGGTTTTCTTTTTTGGCTATAGCATCAAGTTGATTCTGATAAATATCAAGTGCAGCAGGAGAATTGTCAGTCTGCTCCGAGTCTATGACATTGAAAGCGAGATCTTCAGCAGTGATCGCACTCCTAAGAGCATCCAGCACCATAGGTACAATCTTTTTTTCGGATATCCGGTGAGACACATTGCACTTTCCTTTCAGGTAGCCATAACACTGCAGGTATATGTAACGTTTGCCGTATCTGTTCGCTCCGGAAAGAGATATAGAGAGAGTACGGCCACAGGCAGAGCATTTTACTATACCGGATAGCCAGTGAGAACATACACCGGATGGCTTGGCATATTTAGGGCGGTAATTGGATGACAGCCGGTTACGTGCTTTTTCAAATTGCTCAGGTGTAATGATAGGCTCATGTGAGCCGTCCGCTATGATCCATTCGTCTTTACTCTTTGTCCTGGAAGATGAATCACGTTTGTTCCAGACAGTTTTTCCAGTGTATACTTCATTAGAGAGAATGTATTTTATTCCACGGTTTTCGAACTCATTTCCGGCACGGGTCCGGTATCCAAGAGCATTAAGCTGACGTGTTATGTCGATCAGAGGGTAGCCCTGTTCTGTGTACATGTCAAATATAAGCCGGACAATAGCGGCTTCACTCTCGACGATAACCGGAACTTCTTTGTGTGCCGGTACCATATAACCGAGTGGCGGCGAAGACTGGAAATTTCCACGCATGGCATTTTCTGTCATGCCTCTTGTAACTTCCCCGGAAAGCCGGATAGAGTAGTATTCATCCATCCATTCAATGATCCTTTCAATGAGAGTACCAAAAGGACCATCAACAAGAGGTTCAGACACACTTATTACCTCCACATTATTCTTTCGGAGCAAAGATTTGTATACAATGGACTCTTCCTGATTCCGGGCAAATCGTGAGAACTTCCACACAAGGATCACATCAAAAGGATGTTCCTTGGATTTGGCCAGTCCGATCATGCGCTGAAAGTTCGGACGTTTATCTGCCTTACGTCCGCTTATGCCGTCCTCCTCAAATATGTATTCGTTTGACAGTATGATATTGTTTTTTGCTGCATAATCAAGCAGCAGTCTGCGTTGAGCATCAGGAGAAAGTTCCTCCTGCTTGTCGGTTGACACTCGTATATAGAGTGCTCCATTTCGTAATTTTTCCATAATATACCTGCCTCTCTGTAAATGTATGAAAAAAAGGGTACAAAAATAACACCAATCTTTGACAGATGGTGCTCCGCAGGGTATAATATGTCTTGTCTGGGACTTATACTCTACGGAGTACAGGTTACATCGCCTTGGTGTTGGTAGCGCCAGGGCGATTTTTTAATGCTTGTTTAGCATTTTTTGGACTTCTTTATCGAAGTCAGAGATTATCTTCTGTGTTTTATTAAATTCTTTATATTCCTGTTCAGCCTTTTCTTTTGCAGATTTACTGCTTATTTTTCCATTATCAGGAAGAATGTCATATCTGCGGAATGCCAGAAATTCATTGATGCTTTGAGCAAATTCCTCCATTGTGAAAGTGTTTTCACGTTCGATTAAATCTTCAATATAGTCAAAATATCCAGAAACAGCACGTTCTAATTGACGTATCTGTTTTTCGTTAAGATAATTCTTTGCTATAGTAACATCTGATTTTAAAACTCGTCCGTCAGGAGCATTTTTCCATGTGGTAAGTCCCATGTGATCTTTAGTATGATCAGCTTTTGAATATATAATTTCAGCGGCGGTTTGACCGGTTATTGCGTAGTGGAATTTGTTCTGCACCAATGCATAGAAATAATATGCAGTGGGAGAACTTCTATCATAATCAATGCTGCATTCAGCGAATATGTCTGTAACCTGTTGCCATATGCGACGTTCGCTTGCACGGATAGAGCGAACACGCTCCAATAATTCTTTAAAATAGTCTTTGCCAAATTTAGGACCATTTTTTAACATATCATCGTTCAGGACAAAGCCTTTTAGCATATATTCTTTCAAAGTAGAAGTTGCCCATTGTCTGAATTTAGTTGCCTTCATGGAGTTTACACGATAGCCAACAGCAATAATAGCATCAAGATTGTAGTAATCAATATTTCGTTTCACTTGGCGAGTGCCTTCAATTCGAACTGTTTCCATTTTTGAAATAGTTGAGTCCTTGTATAATTCGCCTTCTTCATAAATATTTTGAAGGTGTTTAGATATAGTGGGAACATTAACTCCAAATAATTCACTCATAGCCTTCTGGGTAAGCCAAAAGGATTCATTATAATATATTACTGAGACATTTACATTACCATCATCAGTCTGGTAAAGGACAACTTCCTTAGCCGGTGAATCAGGCAATATAGCTTGTACATCATCAGAATTTGAAGAATTAACAGATTGTGTGTTGTTGTGATTTGGATTGCGCAACAGCATAGCTTGTAATTGATCGTTTAAATCATTCATATAAAAGCTCCTTTTTATTTCGAAAATATGATGGTATTTTAATGTGTTGTTGAGGTCAACAATACATGATTTAAATGTTATTTCATGTAGCCATTTTGCCGACGGTGGCAAAATGGTAACAACCACATAGGTTTGCATATTATTATCAATTTCGTAAGGTCATGAAATTGACAAAAAATTGCAAGTGTCATATAATACACTTAACAAGGCAGTCGGTAGGTGAGTGCACATCACCTGATCCGGCAAATAAGTTAATAAGTTATATAAGAATAGCCGTTCCTTACTTTTCCAGAGACAGGACGGCTATTTCTTATGTTTTCTGTGAGTATCTATGTAGGTCAGTATCGCTATCAGCATGATAACGAAAGTAAATAAGTCATTCCAAGAAACCATAATGATCATCCTTTCCGCAGGCTCGGATCAGATGAGAGCACGTCCCCCAACCACCTTATTAAGTGTACTATATTCAATTTTCAAAACATAAAAACGGTTGTCTGGACATTACACTCTTCGGAGTACGGGTTAAATATTGCCTTGGTGTTGGTAGCGCCAGGGCGATTTTTTATTATAAATCTTTGTATAACGTAAAAGACCCCACATTTCTGTGAGGTCTTAAATGAAAACTTAGATAATTTGTAATGCCCTATAGGCAAGATTCTTGTTCGCTGTAGAAACAGGAACTATGTCTTCTATAGTGCCGGTAAACGGCTTTGTTTTGAACACTCATTATAACCTCAGTATATTCGATTGTCAAGAAATAAACGCAAAAAAAGCCTTGGAAAACCAAGACTTTTTTGCGACCGCACAGCAGTCATTCGCTAATTAGCTACATTATAGCATATGAATTAGTCTTGTCAAGTATTCATGTTAAAAATAAAACAAACTTTCAACTTAAAATTGTCTGGACTGTATACTCTTTGGAGTATAGGTTACATCGCCTTGGTGTTGGTAGCACCGGGGCGATTATTAAATTATGTAACCATGTTCTTTAGCAATAGCTACTAGCTTCTGATAATTCTTTGAATTTTGATTTTTCATATTGCGATATCCGCCATATGATTTTGGAGCAATATCTGGAAGATGTTCCCAAATCCAATTATAGTCTTGTCTATCTTTAATATCTGTTTTTTGTTTTGTAATATAGTTATTGTATTCTTGCTTTTCACTAGAAGTTCTATCATCAATAAATGGACGGTTACTGTATCGAACGGCATTTGAAGCCTTGGTAAAGGTAGGATCAGTTCCGTAGAAGAAGGTATAAAAAGCAAGATAGCAATCACATGTTTTGTGATTTAGATAATCAATAAAGATCTTTATATCTGGAAACCCCTTTTTCCCACCTTTAGCATATATACGTTTTTGATATTTTGCACATTCACCACATATTCTTGGAGATGCAGTTACTTCTATCATATCGGATATCTCGGATAGAGATAACACTGAAGATGTTTTAATATGTTTCGTTATATCATTATTTACAGGTTCACTAGATTTGATAGAGTCAGCTTCAGAAAAACGTCTGGCTATTCTCAGGTATTTTTCTAATCGTGAATTCACATCGGTATAGGTCATTGGAGAAAATGGAATTATTTCTAAAGCCTTTTGCAAACATGCAATAGCACAATCCATATCTCCAGCACGTTTAAATTGAGTGGCCTTTCGTTGAAGAACATACTCTATACTTTCGGTAAAATCGCATCTAAGTTCGAATGGAGCCGTGGGAACAGGAATACTTTGGATTTCTTCCAAAGTGTCCATTTTGTAGAGAGTAGCTCTAGAATTATATCCATGGATATTCACATGCTGTTGTTTTGGTGGATCTGCACTAAAGTCAGAATCATTTTTTATTAAGTTAATAAGTTTAGAAAAAAAAGACATATAAAATACCTCTCTATTTAAATTTTATAATATTTTCATTAACAGTATATTTTAAGCCTCTTTTAGTTCGTCCCTTTTTGCAACATAGCCCAGTTCAATAAGTTCATCGGCACGCTCCAGAAGCCGTTGCTTGCCCTTATCATTAAGCTGGTGGTATTTATCAAGAATCGTTTTATCCATATTACTAATTGCAGCAGTCGTTTCACTACTCCAACCCATAAGATAGCCGGGAGAGCATCTAAGAACCGATGAAAGAGATTCTATTTTATCTATACCCATATTCTGAATTTCACCACTTTCATACCTGGAAACAGTAGCCTCGGATACACCTAGAGCCTTTGCGACATCTTTTAACGTTAATTCTAGTTCAAGCCGCCGTTTCTTGATAATATCTTGCACACCTATAAGTCAACACAACCTTTCTCTATATATTATTTACATGTTTATATTATAATAAATTTTGCAGAAAAGCAAGAAAAAACTTACGGAAACGAAAAATAATTGTTGACAATACAAAATTATGTGATATTATGAAGATACAATAAACTTACGTAAACGCAAGAAGAAAGGAGCAACTAGGAATGATAAATGTCATGGAGTTGAAAGCTCAACTAAAGAGAAAAGGCATGACGCAGGCGAATTTGGCTGAGAAAGTTGGCATGAATCCGGCTACATTGAATAGAAAAATCAATAATGTGGAAGGAGAAACCCTTACAGTTAAAGAAGCAACAGAGATAGCCAAGAATTTGGATATACCAAAAGAAAAACTAACGTTTATTTTTTTTGCTAATTAACTTACGTAAACGCAAGTTAATTAGCAAATAGAAAGGATAGCACCATGTGGAAAATATTTTTTACTTACAGAGACAAGAGTAAATGCACTGTAACAGGAAAAGGAATCATCACACTGGAGTTGGCGGTGAAATGCTTTTACCGGTACGGACTCCATGCTACAGAGAGCATATATCAGCAGTACCCCAAGAAAGACCATGAGCCGGTACCACTGGAAGAGAAGATAAGAGAGCTTGGTGTAGATGCAACAGAAATGAAGACTGCAGTGCTGCAGGCGGAAACGTTGTTGGATAGGATGCAGGGGGAGGAGAGTAAGAAGAAAGTAGTGATAGTGGAGACAGAAAGAATTGTAAATCTGGAAGCTTTTAAGAAAAAAATTCTAGAAGCAAGGAATGATATCAGAACACTTGCAATAGCAATGGCTGGTGAAAATTTAAAGGCTTCACAATACTGTGTAGAGCAATTGGATTTGAAGTTACATGAATTGGAAGCCTTTGAATTCAATGTGGAACGATTAAGGATTACTGAAAATGATCGTTAATTTGATTTACCGAATACACAAGGGAGGAGAGTGAGAAGTGATTCAAATAATAATGTTTATTACAATGGTAATTTTCCTGATTTGCTGGATGGAAAACAAATTAACAAAGTATGCGTTGATTGTATGGATCATACAAAAGACAAACACCCAACCATCAAAAGAGGAGATGGTTGAGTGTAAGAAATTCGTGATAGAGCATGTGATAAAGGAGTTGCGTAAATAAGAAATGATAAAAACAATAGTTGCGACTGCAGTAGGAATCATTAGTTATTTAGTTGCTATGAAGTTTGGAGAATGGTGCGGAATAGCGGTAATTATGTTATCCGTGGCAGTCTATAAGAAACTTTTTAATTAGGAGTTTCTACTTATGTATTTATATATACCTCCCAATACAGGAATAAGGAGACACAATATGATTGTTTTATTAGTTAGAGATGATTGTTCGTAAATAGCGGCAACCATTATGAAAATAAAAAGTAAAACAAACATAGCAGAAACCATAGTGACAAAAGCAAAGAGTGTATAGCTAAAAATAAAAAGGATTATTCCCAATTTGTTTTTAAATTGATTTCGTTTATATCGATAGAATAAACTTCTTGTTTTTAAACCTAATTTTCTACAAGCGTGGTCATATGCTCTGCTTGAATAAGAACAAAGGTCTTTGAAGTTTTCAAGCGAGGGTTGATCTGAACAGTAGTAGGAAAGTTCGATTAGCTTTCCATCTGCAAGATTTTTATTTTCATCTATAAGTTTTAATGCTTTATCTAAAATTTGTTTTTCTGGTTTTTGAAAAAGAATCGGTTCTAGAAGATTAAACAATGGGAATATTAATTTTTCATAGCGCTCTTTGGTAAAGGATATAGAGGTTTCATTTTTAAAGATATATATGGAAGAAATAACGGTTACAAGTATACCAAGAAAATTAAGAGGATCAAAATTGGATTGATAGAGTATTTGACTAATTAAGTTCATAGGATATTCCTTTCATTTGTAATTTTGCAAGTAATTGATATGCAAAGTATACAACTTGAAAACATAAAAAGGCAAGGGGGAGTTATGGGATATGGAATAGCACCAAATTCTTCACATTTTACAGGCAAGAAGAAAAGTAAACACAAACACATAAAAGTTCGCAAGAATAAACGAGTACATAAAAATAAGTATGCAAAGTGTAATTAGGTTACAAAGGAGAGTGAAACAGTGAAAGACGAAGCAAAAAAGCAAACTGATATCAAAGAATCAGCTGATAAGGTAATAGAATATGTTTCCAACAAAATATCGGCAGGTAAATGTGCACCTGCTGAAGAGGCAAATATGATACAGGCTCTCGCAGAACTGATATCTGCAAGAGCCAAATACAATTAGTTGTTTTTATTTAATTCAACTAATTTATTGTAGACTTCCTGCATGAAGTTAGCTACGCACTTACCATCCATAGCTGAGTTAGCTACCTTTGCAACCGTGATTTCTACAGTTTTGTCAATTAGATGTTCATTTGCATACATGAGAATATACCTCCTTCCTTAATACTCGGACGCTGCAACGTCCTGTAAGGAGAGTGTACGACCATAAAAATAGAAAAGCAATAAAAACTATACAAGAAGACAAGTAGTAACAACATATATTTAACCGGAGGTGAAATATGACATACCGGATATTTGTACATACGCTGCCAGATGACAAGATACATAAGTTTGAAGATCTGACAGCACAGCAGAAAGCCACACTGGAACAGAATTTGATAGAACAGATGAAAAAGGTTCCATTGCGGCCGGCAGAAGAACAGACTGCGTAAGCAGTCTTGACAGGACAAGCATATAAGGGTTCCAGGCATAATGGAGTGTCGCACAAGCACTAGCAGATACGAATAAACTTCCCCATAAACATTAGACAATACTCCTATAAATATAAAAATAAATTTTTCGCGGCACTCCATTATGCCTGGAAACAAAGAGAGGACCAGACAATGAAAAGTACAAAAAGCACAAGAGGAGAAAAGACAGTAGCGGCAAGTGTATTTCTTTCCCTGCTGTTTGCAACAGGATTAGACGCAGATAATGAGACAAGCTGTATGGTAGCACTTGTCGGAGCAATAGTGTGTCTGATCATAACCGGGTTTGGAATGTGGCTCATGTGGTTAGATGCCGGGAGAGCAGAAAGCAGGCGCCGGGTAGAAGAGATGAGGAGAATATCGAAGATTGACTATGAAGATAGACAAAACACACGAACCGGTTAAACGGATGACTGTTGATCAGTATGTTGCGGAGCGGAAAAAACTTAAAAAGGCAAGAGGATTTTCTACAATACTGCAGCAGGAAATAAAAAAACTAATGAACGGAAAAAGCCAGTAAAAAGGCTGGTTTCAAGCCGTTTCAAAAAACAATCTAAAGTATTAATTTTAGGACAGACTATGGCATACACACAATATACATTTGACCTTGGAGAGTATACAGCCTACGAGATAAAGTTTGTAGGACGTAATGGAGCCAAGGGAGAGAAAAGAGCAAAGAGGGATAAAGCTACACCAGAACAGGTAAAGAGACAGAACCAGTGGCTGAAAGAGAAAAAAATAAAATATGTGATCATAGCAAATTTCAATACCGGGGATTCATGGACAACCCTTAAATATCCAAGGGGAACACGGCCGGATGCCGAAAGGATGAGAAAAGACTGGAAGAATTTCACTAAGGAACTGAGAAAGGTATACAAGAAAGCCGGGATTGCCTGTAAATGGATAAAGCGTATGGAAATCGGAAAGTTCGGAGGTCCGCATATACATATGCTGATAAGTCACATTGACAATATAGACCTTGTGATAAAAGAAGCATGGCATAAGACAATAGCAGATCTGATCGTAAAAGGCCGTAACTATGTGAACATAGCACCATTCGATATGGATGGAGCAGAGGATGTTGCGAAGTATCTTGCAGCAGAACCGGAGAAGAAAGGACTGGAAGGTCAGTATAACCTGTTTGGAGAGGAAGAACAGAAAACGTTCAGCCGTGTTGATACAAGCAGGAACTTAAAAAGACCAGAAGCCGAGAAGAAAACATATAGTCACTGGACAGTAGCAAGAATATGGAGAGACGGATTAAAGCCGAGTAAAGGAAATTACATAATTCCTGATTCCGTAAAAGTGGGAATAAATAAAGTGACAGGCTATTCGTATATTTATTACATGGAAAAGCGTCTTGATTCAAAGTTAAAAGCCCCCGGAGAGCGCATAAAGACAGTATGGGAGGACGATTTTACATGAAATGCATAAATATACACAAAAAATCCCTGGGAAGCACCTCTTTGAAATTGCTGTAAGCCGCATTTTTACAATATGGGAGTGACAATTTGATGAAGCATGTAAGAATATACATTTACACGTCCATACGGACAATGAAGAAAAATAGTGGTGCAGCAGGCTATGTCTTATCCTACACAACAAAAAACAATCTCGAAGCGACTTTGAGCAATATAGAGTACCTTGAGGATATGTCAGTTTACGATTCAGAGATTGAAATACTCTACAGAGCGTTGAAAAGACTGAACACAAAAAGCCTTATTGTGGATATATACGCAGAATCAAAGTATTTAGAGTCATCAATAAACTACTGGCTGGATAAATGGGAGGTATCCGGGTGGGTAAATGCCAAAGGAGAGCCGGTGAGGCATGCAGATGAGTGGCAGAGGATACTCGAATTACTCGAAGGAGACGAGTTTTATATAAATAATGGACACAACGAATATAGTAACTGGCTTAAAGACCAGTGTGAAAAGAAAGGACCAGACGAAAAATGAGTGAAGAATTAACAATGCTGCCAGTAGCGGACATATATCCGCACCCAGACAATCCAAGAAAAGATGTAGGCGATGTAACCGAATTAGCAGACTTAACTAAACAGAAAGAGGAATTGTCATGACTATAGAGGATTTGTGGAAAGTGTATCAGGAACGAAGAAACAAATATAACTTAAACCTCCGTTACAAAGAAGACCGACATGGTTGCAATATAAAGATCACACAGCGAAGAGGAACTACAGAACGCTTAGTGATAAGTCGGGAGTCAGAGGATAGAGAACAATGCAAAGAAAGAGCGGCAGCAGACCTGCTCTTTCTGTTCCCGGAGGTGTGAAATGGCGAAGTATACTAAACTGCTTGAATTTTCCCCAAAGGAGCGGCTAAAGATAAAGGAACGTGACAATTACCAGTGTATATTCTGCCAGATCGGTTATAGGATGCCGCCGGCAGCAGTCTATGAGATGGAAATACAGGATATCATGCATTACATACCCAGATCAAAAAATGGACTGGGAATCGAACAGAATGGCGCAGTAGGCTGCAGGTACCATCACCATATGCTGGACAACGGAAATCAGGGTGTCAGAAAAGAAATGCTTCAGAGGTTCAGGGATTATCTGGATGTATTTTACCCGGATTTTCCGGATACGGATCGCAAATATGACAAGTGGAGGTTTTTAAAAGTATGAGAGAGACGGATACTGCGTCTCCTGCTTTAAAGCTGGAGGATGTCAGGGCAGCAACGATCAGATGGTTGGCCGGAAAGAAAAGGGTAAGAGTTGACTGGCGGAAGATATTGATCAACATGAAAAGCCGACCGGTAGGAAATGATGAAGATGGTTTGAAGACCGAAGATGTAGAAATAATAAAGGTTATGAGATATTTCACACTGGTAAAAAGTGGCAGCAGTCTATCATGCATACTGCATCAGGATATGTATTTCATAGCCGGGATAGGAGAGAGCGGATGTTTGTAAATATAGCAAAGTTAGAAAAAATATTAAAAGCAGAGTATAGCGCATTTGGTGTAAGCTTCGGTAAAACAGAAAAAGGAATGTACCTCATGAATGGTACTGGATGGATAATCGAGGTGGATGAAGCGTGTGTCACAAAAGAATTTTTAGGAACAGTAATAAAGGCAATAGGTGCCCAGACATACAGGTGTGGATTTTGTAGATATCAAAAAGACACAGAACCCCAAAGAGAGCTTGAAAGGGAACCGGTATTGTGGAATGATGCAGAATCGGCCACAGCGGTAATGATATCAAAAATCAAGATAGAGCAGCAGGATAAACTGTATTCAATCGTAAAGACACTGGGCGGTGCACAGATGTTGAGCGATATAAAGTATGCAATGATAGATTACAGTAAGATGAAATCAGATGAGGACGTTCCGGTGGGACCAGTAGTAAAAGATGACTGGATAATCTGGTATAGCAATGCAATGGCAATTGGAATAAGATTTACGGATCCAATGTATAAGCCACAGCTGGAGACACTAAGACTGTTGTCCGGAGTAGATTTTAACTGGAGGGAGATACCGGCATATCAGATTCAAAGATAGGTTGAAACACCTGCGAAAGCGAAAGAAACCGGGCATGCGGATTAAGATATACCACAAATTGATTTGTAAGCCATGACAGGAGGGAGCTTTACCCAGCTCCCTTTAACCATTTTAGCAATGAGAAAGGAAAAAAACATGAAGAAATTATTTGTAAGTGTACCAATGAAAGGCAGAACAGAGGAAGAAATCAAAGCAAGTATTCAGAAAATGAAAAAGATTGCAGAGATATACGAAGGAGAAGAACTGGAACTGATTGACAGCTACATAGAAGATAATCCACCACAAAACAATAATGAGGCTGTGTGGTATCTTGGCGAAAGCCTAAAGAAACTAGCACAGGCAGATGTATTTGTGGGGATTGATGATGTATGGGATTGGAGTGGATGTTATATCGAAAGTGAGGTAGCAGCTAGATATGAAATAAAAAAATATTCAATACCTGCAGAGTACGCAATTGAAAATTACAATGAGCTTGTAAATAAATTAAATCAGGTATCATGTGACGAAATATCAGAAACGCAAAATTAAAAAACAAGTTATAAAAAGTCCAGCCACCTTAACAGATGGCTGGATAAAAGATTAATGAGTACGGACAACGGAAGAATCCAGTAATGAGCGTAGAGCATCCTGAAGGACTTGAGAACAGTTAATGCCACGTTTATCTGCAAGCTGAACCATCCAGTTAGGCAGAGATACATTTTTCCTTACAGCACGGGTATCAGTCTTGGCACGGTAATCAATTGTATCAGCAGAAATCAAAGAACAGATTGTTCCTGGTTCGGTAACAAGTTCATCCTGCGGTGTAGGTGGAACAATTGGCTCTCCTTCATCTTCGGCAACAACAAGCCATGCACTCATAGCATCTGTAATCTGTTCGATAGCATCAGAAAGGCTTGAGCCGGTAGTAATACATCCGGGTAGATCAGGTACTTTAGCATAGTATCCGGAACCATCTTCGATTGGTGTAAATAAAGCTGTGTAAATATATTGCATAATAACCTCCTTGATAGTAGACAGGAAACAAATCAATGTTTCCTGTCAATGTGAGCTTCTTTGAAAATGTACTTCATGTCGTTTTCGTTGAAGTCATGTCGTTTGACTGGTATTGTGCTGTGAGTCTGTTGGTTGTAGTAAATATCATGGTTAGCACCATGACGCTTTAACACGTAGCCAGAAGAAGCAAGTTGTTTAATCGTTTGTTGTCTTGGATTCATTTTTCCCTCCCATAATTATATTATACACAAAATTACACAAAAGTCAATAAAAAATACACAAAATTACACAAAAAAGGAAAACATAGGACAATGGAAGTAAAAGACATATGGAAATTCAAAGATGGTGCAGCAGTGTACGGCTACTGTGAATGTGGGAGGGAGGTAGAATACACGAAAGATTATAAATGTCCTTGTTGTGGAACTATGCTTGAATGGAAGAAAATTAAAGATATAAAAAGAATATATTGACATATCGTACACCGTATAGCATTATATATACATAAGGAGGTGAAATACAGGTGAGTAAGAAAAAAGAGAGCCGGATAAAACTGATAGCTCATCTGATACGATATGAAAAGAGAAAGATTTAGTGGGATATTTTTACTGACAGCATTTATCATCTTTCTTGCATCAAATAGAAATATGTACTCATCTATATTGTTAATGTGTGCAGCAGTCTATAGGATAATAGATATTATGGAACACAGAAAGGATATAGGTGAGAAATAATGCCAGTAGGAAGTCCAAAACCGCAAACAGTAGCGACAAGGAAATATGAGAAGAAAGCCGGGTGGATATCAAAAAGCTACAAGCTGAAAAAGGAAGTTGTAGAAGAATATGCAAAAGCCTGTGAGAAAGCCGGAGTAAGCGCAGCAGGACAGCTTACAAAAATGATGCAGCAGTTCATAAAAGAACAAAAAGAAACGGAATAGCAAAACAACTCATAAAATGCTATAATAGAGCTAGAAAAGAGCCAAGAGCCAAATATTAATCGTTAGATCGGTTAGTATTTGGCTCTTTTTTGTTATCAGGAAAGAGAGGTGAGGACGTGGAAAAATATGAACTGGCGGAATTAGATTATATTGGCGGTATGAAATACAAGGACATAGCAAAAAAGTATGAAATAAGCGTCAACACCGTTAAAAGTTGGAAACAAAGATATAATTGGACAAGAGAAAAGCGCAATAGTAGAAACGGAGAAAAAGAGTGTGCACACAAAAATGAAAAAGTATGCACACAAAAAATCAAGGGTGCAGCAGTCGTAAAAGAGGAGCCGGAAGAATGTGAAAATGCGCAGCAGTCAACAGGGCAAAAAAATCCAGCATTAGATGAAAGAAAAAAATTATTCTGTCTGTTTTACAGCCAGACATTTAATGCCACAAAAAGCTATCAGAAGGCTTATGGTTGTTCTATGAATACAGCAAGAGCACATGGATATGAACTGTTGCAAAATGTGGACATAAAAAATGAAATTGAACATCTGGCAGAATTAAAGCGTCAGCAGCTGGTTGCAAAAGAGTCTGATTTGTTGGAATTGCAGATGAGAATTGCCTTTGCGGATGCCGGAGATTATTACGAAATAAAAGACAATATGGTCATATTCAGGGATTCAGAGGAAACAGATACACAGCTTGTCAGTGAGGTAAAGCAGAGCAGAGCCGGATTAAGCGTTAAGCTTTGTGATAAGCAAAAGGCTATGGATTGGCTGTCAAAGTACTTCCTTGTGCATCCAGACGATAGGTATAAAGCAGAATTTGACCGGAAAAAGGCAGAGCTTAATGAGAATAAAGGAGAAGAAATACTGGCAAATATGCAGACAATAACAGAATTGCTGCAGAAACCAGTAAAAAACAGACATATAGAAGATTTCGAGGAGAGTGAGAACAATGAACAATCCGGCACCATTTAATCAAAGACAGTATGAATATATGCAGAGGTGCATAAATAGCTGGTTTAACGTAGCGGAAGGTGGAAAAAGGGGTGGAAAAAACGTATTACAGACCCTGATATTCTGCAGTCTGCTTGAAACTCATAAGAACAGGATCCACTTAATAGCCGGAGTATCCGGAGCAACAGCAAAGCTGAACATATTGGACTGTGATGGTTATGGATTGCTTAATTACTTCGAAGGTCGCTGCAGGGAAGGTAAATTTAAAGATAGAGACTGTGTATATGTGCAGACCAAGACTGGAGAAAAGATTGTACTGGTATCCGGTGGAGGAAAAGACGGAGACGAAAAACTCATAAAAGGAAACACTTATGGAATGGCATATGTCACAGAGGCGAATGAGTGTCATCCTAAGTTTTTAAAAGAGGTATTCGATAGAACACTTTCCAGTACAGACCGTAAGATCTTTCATGATCTGAATCCGAAAGAGGAAGAACATTGGTATTACATAGACATACTTGCATATCATGAAGAGCAGCAGGCGATAGATGGAAGTTATGGATATAATTACGGACATTTTACACTTGTTGATAACATGAGCCTGTCAGATGAAAAGATCAGGACGGTCCTGAAAACATACCAAAAAGGCACAGTATGGTATAAACGGGATATAAAAGGTGAGAGAGCTGTAGCAGAGGGCATTATATTCAGGAAATTTGCGGAAAATGATATCCCATATCTGTGTGACGATTCAATATTGGGATATGACAGAAACGGAAATCTTATGCCTCGTCCAAGCCTTGTTGTGATCGGGATTGACTTTGGCGGAAACGGATCAATGACAACAATGGTCTGTTCCTTGTATTTCAGGGGATATCATTTCATATATCCGGTTGAAGAGGAGTTCCTGGAGCTGTCAAAGGATATAGATGCTGATAAGATCTGCAATAAGTATATAGAATTTTACAAGAGGTGCAGTGAAAAGTACGAAAGAGTAGACTGGACATTTCCTGACTCTGCAAGTACGACAATGATCAATTCGCTGCGCTCCGCAGCAAAAAAGAATGGATTGAGATATGACAATATAGCCGGCTGTAAGAAGAATGAGATATCAGAAAGACCCCGGACAGTAGATATGCTGCTAAACACCGGGCGAATGAAGATACATGAAAGGTGCAGCAGGCTGCGAAAAGCTATAAAGACACTTAAATGGGATGAGAAGACACCAAACATTCCGGAAGATAAGAACATAGGAAATTGTAATGACTGGTGGGATGCATTGTGCTACACCATGTTAAATTTTATCCAGTACATAGATCTGGACAGACAGGAGGCATAAATGGAAAGCTGTGTAGAAGGAAAGATAAAGAAACTTGGATACCGGGTAAATACAAAGCCATATGGATATATAGATACAGCAAATATGTGGTACAGAAATGAGATAATAGATGAATTCCATAAAAGGACCACGGTGCAGGGCGAACAATATGAGATAGACCGTATGAACTTTGGCAAGAGAGGATGTGCAGATGATGCAAACCTCTGTGAAATAATAAATATAAGCATGGGTACAAAAGAACAGACGGCAGCAGTGAATGAAGTGCTTAAGGATAATCATTTTGATGTAATGTACCGTAAGCAGCTTGAACTTATGAGTGCAGTAGGAACAGTAGCGGCATATATCAGATTAAAGGATGCGATACATCTGGATAATGGGAAAGTGACAGGTGGACAGATACGGATAACATATTGTAACGCAGAAAATTATACACCCCTGCTTGTTGAAAATGATGAGGTAATAGAGGTGTGCTTTTCGGCCAGTGATTATGTCGGAGACAAAAAGCGAACAACTATGGTCATGTTTACAAGACCTGATGGAGTAAATTACAGGGCGGACACATTTGTCTTTGACGAGAATGGAAAAGAAATGGAATCATACTGGATCATATTAGGGGATGTCAAGCCATTTGCGGTAATGAGAGTGGCGGAGGTAAACAATATCCGTCACATGGATGGTTTCGGGTATCCGAAAGTGTATGGAGCAATCCCGACACTAAAGAAAATAGACCTTTGTAATATGATATTAAGCGGAGATCTTGATAAGGGAGAAAAGATTGTACTCACAAATGAAGCCTTGATTGGATTAGATGAGGAAACAGGACAGCCGAAAAAGAAAACATCCCTTATGAAGAAATTATTTGTGTTTCTTGGCCAGAAACTGCCTGAGCAGAATAGTATTATCCAGGAATATAATCCACAGATCAGGATAGACGATATAACGAAAACATTTGAACTGTGTTTATCCTTGTTTTCAATGACATTCGGATATGGTTCAAAGAAATATACGTTTGAGAATGGACAGATAAAGACAGCCACGGAGTATATTGGAGAACGTCAGGACGCTATGCAGGAGTTAAACAAACAGAGGAAAGAAGCAACGGATTATATAACAGGCATAGCAAAAGCGGTTGTATGGTTTTTAAATACCTTCCAGGGAACATCTTATGCAATAGATAAAGAGGTGTGCGTAGACTATGACGATTCATACATAGAAGACCGTACAACGAAAATGAGCAATATGAGAGCGGATGCATTATCATTTTCAGAAATACCGGAGTACATGATCCAGTATATTATGATGAGCCTGAACGTTGACAGGGATGAAGCGGAGAGGATACTTGATACAAAGCAGGATGATACAGAGCCGGAACCGGAAGACTAGGAGGTAGATCATGCTTACAGAGAATCAGCTAGAAATGCTTGGTGATAAAGCAGCGGAGTTAATGCAGGAAGCGGAACAGGATATAATAGCGGATATTGCCAGAAGGATAAAAAAGACAGGCCGCTTTACAGAGACTGCGGAACTTAGGGTAATGGCTCTTAGAAAAGCTGGATGGAGTACGCAGAAAATAAGGGTAGAGGTCATGAATATCCTAAATGCTGATCCGGAATATAAAAAGTTTGTTGCAAATAATACAAAGCAGTACAAACGAGATGTGATGTCAGCAATAAGACAGATGGAGAAAGAAGCGGCAAAGGCAGGAGACGATATAATAGCTGAAGCAGGCGATATGTCGTATAATTCAGATCTGTATGCATGGCACCAGGCAGGAGAAACACTTACCAAGGATTCAAGCATCGTAAAAATCGTGGAGGAAATGGGAGCCACCACAGGAGGAACGTTAAAGAATTTAACAAGAACGATGGGATTTAAAGGACCACATGATTTTGTTGCGCTGCATAGTGCATATATAAGATATCTGGATAAGGCTCTTATGAAAATGATAATGGGTGGGGTATCTTATGATGCAGCAGTTGAAGATTCTGTCCGGGAAATGGCAAGAAGTGGATTGAGGAGTGTTGATTATGCCAGCGGCCGTACATATCAGCTTGATACTGCAGCAAGAATGTGCATAAGGACATCTGCGCATCAGTTGTCAGCAAAGATCAGTTATAGAAATTGTGATGTCATGAATACGGATCTGGTGGAGGTATCAAAGCACTGGGGAGCCAGACCATCACACCAGGTATGGCAGGGAAAGATATATTCACGTTCAGGAAAGAATAAGAAGTACCCGGCATTTAAAGAATGTCATTATGGAGAAGCTGACGGATTATGCGGAGTAAACTGCCGCCATACGTTTCATCCGTTTTTTGAGGGTATAAGTGAACCTAATACATGGAAAGATGAGCCGGATCCAAAAGAATACGGTGGAAAGATGTACAAGTATTATGATGCCACCCAAAAGCAAAGGGCAATGGAGAGGCAGATCAGATCCACTAAAAGAGAGATAGAAGCAATGAGATCAATAGGTGGTAATACAAGTGAACTTGAATCACAGAAGAAACGGCAGATAAGGGAGTATCATAAGTTCTCACATGCAATGGATATAAGCCCGAAAGATAACAGGCTTAGAGTAGTAAAGGGCAGCAGTGACCTCAGTAAGACTAAAGTATATAAAAACATGAAAACAAAGACCGCAGAAGAACATGCGGGTGCCTTAAATAATAAAAATGATCCTTTAGGAAAAAAGAGAGCGGCACACGCAAAATCATATTATGATGAAATTACAAACAGGAAAAAAGATAATGTAGTTAAAAAAATATCGAAGAATGGAAATATTACGATTACAGCGGCAAAAAGGATATATAATCATATATTTGTAGAAGATCATGATTTTCAAGATGGAAGTAGACATAAATTTGCACCTGATTACTATATGGCAGAATCATTTAGGAGAATTATTGATGATGAAAATGTACAACCACATGATTTGATTATGTTAAAGCATGAAAATCTTGAATTAAATCTTATGAGGAAGTATAATTTAGCATATGAACAAGCGCATAATTTGACTGTGAAGAAATACGATTATAATAAAGCATTAAAAGACTTTTTAAAAAAAAATATGGAGTAGGTATGTTGGAACTTATATTAGAAAAACAGAATGAGTATGAAGCAATATTTGCTTATTATCCTGAAAAGGGGGATAAGTGTGGAAAAATTAAAATAAATAAGTCTAGTGGGAAAATAGATGTTATTGAGATTAGTGAAAATGATGAACTGCATAACTATATGCATCATGCAGTATCCAGAGTATTAGAGTATTATCAAGAAAAAAAATATGAAAAAAGTGTAATTGTAGCATGGTATTAGTTTGAGTTAGACAATCTCAAATCGAGGTGTAAATGTATGTGAAAAGGAGTCAGCAAATGATTGATATTAAAAAAGCTAGTCAAATAGCAAAGAAAACGCTATATGGTGCTAGTATTGTGTGTGTTCCTAAGAATGGAGAAGATCCATATTTGATGAATGCAAGCGATCCTGAACAGATATGGGAGAGAGCAATAAAACTTTGAGGATATCAGAATGAAAAAAATTGAGATAGATTTTGAAAAACTAAGAGCTGGTGAAGAGGTTAAATGTCCAAAGTGCAAAAACGGAGTATTTAGAACGGAATATGATTCTAAAATATCACATTACTTTAAATGCGATAAATGTGGAATGCTGATAAATTTTGATTAGGATGGATCGAATACATAGAGATGATGCATGAGTACACAATCTGTACAGTAGCTGATGAAGAAATTTACAGGAAACAATGTAAGGCTATTGAAAAGCGGTTTAATATAAAACCGGAAAATGTATTGGAGGATGTTGATGGTTCATTAATCTCCGTGTATCACTATGACGATAAAGAAATTTTAGTCATAAATGATGAAGATATTGGTATAGTACAAGTAAAAAGTGAGATAGAACTGAAACAATTTTTTAAATAGGAGCATTTATGGGCAACTTTGCAGCCAAGGGGGTAAAAGAGATTACACCTGGCATATAAAAATACTATGAATACTAAAAACAATGTGTTATAATCCCATTAGGGGTGAACAAATGTCCTTAAAAGAATATTGGTATGAGTGTCCGAATTGTGGAAATCCGAAGATGATCAAGTACAGATCAGATACCCGGATCCGTAATTTTCCCGGATACTGTAAAAAATGCAAAAAAGAATCAATAATAACAATAGAGCCAAGAGCCAAATAATTAGATCAAAAAGATTTAGTTATCTGGCTCTTTTTCTATTGCGGAAAGAGTGCAAAGAGGAGCACATACAAGGTTTAATGTTTTACCTTGCAGCAGTTCGAACCTGTGCTTTCCTTTTCCCTACCGCAGAAGGTGCGGTTAATAAAATATTTTAGGAGGAAGCCATGAAGAATATATTTGAGATCATGAAAGAATACGGCCTTGAGGTGCCGGAGGACAAGAAAACAGACTTTGAGAAAGCTGTTCTTGAAAACTACAAGACAGTAAAAGACTACGAAAAACAGGTGGAAAAGCTTAATGAGGCAAATGAAACGATCAAAGCCAATGACACAGCAATGAAAGACCTTGAGGAAAAACTCAAGGATTTTAAAGATGTTGATGTTGCAGGGCTTAATGAGACTATAGAGAACCTGAAAAAGGATAATACCCGTATCGAGAATGAGTACAAGGATAAGATGGCACAGCGGGATTTTAATGACCTCATAAGAGATGCGATTACAAGCGCACATGGCAAAAATGCCAAGGCAATTACCGCATTACTGGACACAGACACCCTTATGCAGTCAAAGAACCAGAAAGAGGATATTGCCGCAGCAATCAAGACATTGACAGAGGCAGAAGACAGCAAAATGTTGTTTGGTGAGCCGGATCCTAAACCAGATGGAAACACAAACCCGATAGGTAATGTCGGAGGAGGGAACCATCCAAAAGCAACAGAAAGCATGGCAGATGCACTCAGGGAACATTACAAGTAGGAGGTAACTTATGGCTTTAACATTAGCAGAAGCAAAAGTCGGATATGCCGACAAGGTAGACCAGCAGGTAATTGATGAATTCAGAAGAGATTCTGTATTACTTGATATGCTCACATTTGATGATACTATTTCACCTACAGGTGGAAGTAATCTTGTATATGGCTACGAGAGATTAGAAACACCATCAACAGCTGGAGTACGTCAGATTAATGAAGAATATAAACCAAACGAGGCAAAGAGAACCAAACAGACAGCAAGCCCGGTAATTCTCGGAGGTTCATTTGAGATCGATCGTGTAATTGCTCAGACATCAGGGGCAATTAATGAGATTGACTTCCAGATCAAGCAGAAAACACTTGCCGGAGCGAATTATTTTCATAATCTTGTCATTAATGGAACGTCAGCGGCATCAGGTGCAGGATATGTACCGAAAACATTTGATGGCTTGAAGAAAATTCTTGCAGGAAAGTCAACAGAGATGAAGACTGACGTGGATATTTCCACATCTGCAATGATGGACAGTAACTATAATGCACTTCTGGATGAACTTGATACATTCATAGCACTTTTAGCTGCAAAGCCGGATGTACTGATGATGAATTCAAAGATGCTTACTAAAGTAAGAGCGGCGGCCAGAAGAGCAGGATATTATGACAGATCAAAGAACGACTTCGGAAATTATGTTGAGACATATAACGGAATCGTTCTTATGGATGCAGGACAGTACTATGACGGAGCATCACAGAAGACAGATGATGTGGTTTCAACTACTGCACCAACAGAGTCAGCCTGTGGAACGACAGACATATATGCTGCAAAACTCGGGCTTGATGCATTTCACGGTATTTCAGTAGATGGTTCTAAGATGCTTAAAACATATCTTCCTGATCTTTCAGCACCAGGAGCAGTAAAGAAAGGTGAAGTAGAACTTATCACCGGAGCAGTACTTAAAAACAGCAAGATGGCCGGTAAGTTATCCGGCATCAAGATTCTTGATAAAAAGGCAGCATAAGAAAGGGGGAGTTGTAAATGGCAGTTATAGACTGGGAGTATTACAGCTCCCATTTTCCCGTTGTAATACCGGAAAGTAATTTCGCAGCGGTAGAGGCGCAGGCAGAGGAAGAATATAAAAGGGTTGTAAAGCCATATATGGATATTTCAGAGGAAAGACAGAAAAACACGATATTCAGGCTATGCAATTTCCTATATTCAAATCAGGAGGTTATAGCCGGATCCGGAGTTACATCAGTAAATAATAATGGATATTCAGAAACATATGCGATATCAAATATGCAGCAGGCCACGGAACAGATAAGAGAAATCATATATGACGGCATAGGAACACGTCTGGCAGGAGCGTTTTAATGAATGATAAAACGATAACTTTGTACAATGCATACAAGGATGGTAAGGAAATATACTGGAATCGAACAGCTGTTCGAGGATGCGAATATAAGTATTCATCGGTCAGAACCACAGGGCAGAATGGAGCAATAATATATACACCTTTGCTTACTGTTGTGATACCTGTATCAGCTGATACAGCCGGAAAGAAATACATAGATGCTTTTTCCTATGAGAAGCTTGCACCTGAGGAGGTTACAGGTTACTTTACGTTTAATGTGGCAAATAAGCATGATGTGATCGTTGCAGGAGAATGTGATAAGGAAATAACTGACAGCTATAAGATTACTGATCTGCAGAAAGAAATTGAAAAGTCGGGTACGATCATATCGTTCGATGATAATACAGATGTTAAAAGGCTGAAACACTGGAAGGTAGTGTGTAAATAATGGGCAGATATTTTGAGTTTGCGATAAAACATAAAATAATCCCTAAAGAAAGCAGAGTAATAAAAAAGTTCGGCTGTGAAAAAAATGGACCAATGCAGCAGATCATAGATAGTGAAGTATTATGGCTTATGGAGCCGTATGTGCCGTTCGATACAGGTGCATTAAGGGATGCAGGAAAGATCCATACAAATATTGGAAGTGGAAAGATTACCTACATATGTGATTATTCCAGATACCAGTATTATATTCCAATGAATCACCACGACCAGACAACTGCATACTGGTTTGAAGTAATGAAAAAAGAAAACAAGGATAAGCTGTTAAAAATAGTGAGAAAGGCAGCGAAGGAAAAATGATAGAAGAGATATTAAAAAAATGGTTGATGGAATATGGTAAAGCTGATATCACAGAGATTACCACAGAATCAATAGAGGCAATGGGTGGAGGATATGCAATCTACAAGACACCACGACGCTCGGAAAAGAAATATCTGGATGGCAGTAAGGAGATAACAGAGCATTACAGTTTCTTCACACGCAGAAACAGCCAGCTTGACGAGGAATGTATAGAAAATAATATCTTCCTGGAAGAATTGGCGGACTGGATAGAGGGAAGAGACATAGATGAGGATTATCCACAGATGCCTGAAGGAATGATATGTGAGGAAATAAGTGTAGATGATAATTCAATTCTGTTGCAGGAAGACAGGGAAACAATATATCAGTTAACCATAGCGATAACATATTTGAAAGAGAGGTAAAAAATGGGTGACACAAAAGAAACAGCAGGGGCAGCAAGCACTTCACAGATCATTGAAATGGTAAAGAAAAATAAAATAGCACTGTTTTTACATAATGGTACGAAATATGTAAGAATCAAGAAATCTGAAACACTTACATTGTCAATGAATCCGGAAGAAAAAGAGTATAACTATATTGCGGATGAGTCGTCATCAACAGAGGTAGATTCGTACAAGCCTACTATAGACCAGGATCTTACCATGTATAAGGGTTCAGACGATTATGAGATGATCTTTCCATATTTCTATGAGCGAAGAACCGGTACGGCTGCTCATGCTATATGTATGGTCGTATTCATGCAGGAAAAAGCGGAAGCTGGAACCGGATATAAAGCGTGGGAAACAGACAGTGTAATATCTGTTCAGGATCTGGTAGCAGTTGATAAGAAACTGAATTTCAAGGTCCTGTTTGGTGGAAATATCACAAATGGTACAGCAACTATGGAAGGTGATGTACCAACATTTACAGCAAAATAGGGAGGATAAAACATGAGATATGCATTAAACATTGATGGAAGAGAATACGAACTGCCGAAGAAAACCTTATCAGTACAGGAGAAGATCGACAGAATAAAAAAAGAGGTAGGCGGAAGAGATAGAAAGAGCGCAAGCGTAAAGAAATATGAGTTTGTAAAGGAATTCGTAGGGGAAGAAAACGCAAGGGAAATCTTTGAAACAGATAAAATCGAGGAGGTTGACTTAGGAACACTTGAAATCGCATATAAAGGAATTTTTATGGGATATAGAGCCCCGGAGTTAGAGTTTCAGGCAAACGAGAATATGAAAGCTTTAGGAGAGCCAGTATTGGACAGACTGATGCAGATTGCGCAGAGTCTGGACAGTATAAATGCGCTAAGTAAATAATATGCTGGATATAACAAAAAAATCCCTGCCTGATACCATTAAGGTAAGAGGTGAGGATTTTCTTATAAAAACGGATTTCAGGACGTGGATAAGATTCTCAATGGAGTTTAAACAGTGGATAAGAAACGGAATGCAGGAGAATCTTGACATAAAGTATCTGTTTAAAGACCATATTCCGATATTTGAGAAACAAAGCGAATATGATGACATAATGAATTTTGCATTTCCCAAAAATGTAGTACCTCATTCAGGTCGCAGCAGTGGGGAAGATGTACTGTACTATCAATATGATGGAGATTACATATATTCTGCGTTTATGCAGGCATATGGAATAGATCTGATGGAGCAGGATATGCATTGGCATAAATTCCTGGCATTGCTTAATGGTCTGCCGGACAACACAAAATTATCGCAGATAATGGGATATCGTGCATATACAGGTGAAAAAGTAAAAAACGAGTCACAGATTTATAGAAAATTAAAAGATATGTGGATGCCTCCATACGAGGAGACAGAGGAGGAAAAACAAGCGGAAGAGGAATTTAATTCTTATTTCGGATAAATAAAGAGCCGGAGCCAAGAGCCAGAGCCTAAGAAAAGAGGTGAGGCAATTGGCTGACGGAGTAGATGGAAAGCTTGAATTTCAGACACTGCTCAATAACGATATGTTAAAGAGTGGTATTGCTGAAATGGGAAAAATAGCAAATAAAGGTGCGGCAACGATAGGAAAGATAACGAAAGCCGGAGCCACCGCAACAGTTGCAACAATAGGCACAGCGACTACCGCCGCAACAGCTCTTGTAAAGAAGTCTGTTGAAAATTACGCACAGTATGAACAGCTGGTAGGTGGAGTGGAAACACTTTTTGGTGCAGGTGGGCAAAGCCTTGAAGAGTATGCTGCATCTGTGGGAAAGTCTACTGATGAAGTGGAAGATAAATACAATTCACTCATGAGTGCGCAGACTACTGTAATGGCAGATGCGGCAAACGCATATAAGACGGCCGGAATGTCTGCAAATGACTACATGGATACGGTAACAAGCTTTTCAGCCAGCCTTGTAGCATCACTTGAAGGAGATACTGAGAAAGCTGCAGACTATTCAAACAGAGCCATAACCGATATGGCCGATAATGCAAATAAGATGGGTACCAATATACAGGATATCCAGCATGCATATCAGGGCTTCGCAAAGCAGAACTACACCATGCTTGATAACTTAAAGCTTGGCTATGGCGGTACAAAGGAAGAGATGCAGCGTCTTATCGCCGATGCATCTGAAATGACCGATGTACAGGAAAAACTCGGACTTACAGTTGACTCAAGCAGCCTGTCATTTGGAAATATAGTAAATGCAATATCTGTAATGCAGGAAAATATGGGTATTGCAGGCACAACAGCTAAAGAAGCGGCAACGACTATTGAAGGCTCTGTAAACATGATGAAAGCATCATGGGAAAACCTTGTTACGGGAATGGCTGATGATAATGCTGACTTTGATACACTTATGCAGCAGTTTGTAGATTCAACAGTCACAGCTGCAGATAATCTTCTTCCGAGGATCCAAATTGCCATAGAAGGGATAGGAAAGCTGATTGAGCAGTTATTGCCTGTCATAATGGATAAAGTTCCACAGATAATAGCGGATACACTACCAGGGCTTATAAGCGCAGGAATAAGTATGGTTTCCGCATTGGCACAGGGAATAATGGATTACGCACCGCAGCTTATATCATATGCGGCGGAGTTGTTAGTCCAGTTTGTACAAGGACTGGTCACGGCATTACCTCAGATAATAGAGTTTGCAGGAGAACTGGTACAGACGCTTGTCACTTCTTTTACAGAGGCGGCACCACAGCTGATGGAAGCGGGAAGTCAGCTGATAGAATTCCTTGGAACGGCTATATATGAATACATACCGCAAATGCTTGAGTATGGCGCAGGAATGATAGAAAACCTGATCTCGGGCTTTGTTGAGGCAATACCTGAATATCTTCCACAGGCATTGCAGTTTATTCAGGATTTCGCAGATTTTCTGGCAGATAAGGCACCGGATGTAATTCAATGGGGCTTTGATATGTTAAGCCAGCTGGTAGATGGAATTATATCTGCACTGCCTATCCTCATAGATCAATTACCACAGATCATAATTACATTTGCCAATATAATTAATGACAATTTCCCAACAATATTAAAAAAGGGTGTCGAATTGTTATGGCAGCTTATAAAGGGAATAATTTCATGCATACCGAAACTTATAGAGAATATGCCGAAGATTGTCGAGGCAATAGTCAGTGTTATTGAAGCATTTAACTGGCTAAACCTTGGACGCAAAATAATTACATTTTTTAAGGATGGAATCATGAATCTGGTATCTGCAGTTGGTGGAGCCGGAAAGTCTGTATACAATGCAGTAAAAAATGCAATTATTAATCTGCCATCGACACTTGCAAGTATTGGACGGACTGCCACAAAAGGACTTGGGAATGCCATGACCTCACTAGGGTCATTTATTAAGTCATCAGCCCTTAAAATTGGAGAGCATATCATTTCAGGATTTAAGTCGTTACCGAAAAAGGTATTGTCTATCGGAAAAAATATTGTAAAAGGTCTTTGGAATGGTATTTCAGATATGACAGGTTGGGTAGTTGATAAGATAACAGGGTTTGCATCAGGTATTATCGACACAGCAAAAGATGTATTAGGAATACATTCTCCGTCACGTAAGTTTAAATGGATTGGAGAGATGTGCGTAGAGGGCTTTGATGAGCCTATAGATGACTATAATCCGTATGACACGCTTAATAAATCGATAAAGGCAAATGCCGGAGTGATGAAAGCAAACTTTGTTGGAAGTGGTTCGTATGCGGAAAACTATGTTGCTGAATATGATTATAAGGCAGCCGCAGAAGCAACAGCAGACGCATTAAAGGGCATGACGGTAAACATTGATGGAAGACGTGCCGGAAAGATACTTGCACCATCAATAGACAGATATCAGGGCGAAATAGCACAGACAAAAACGTAGAGGAATAGAGTATGAGTGATTTTGGAATAAAGATCATAACAGGAAATGAAGAATTTCATACGAGAGAACTAGGCCTTAAAATGATAGATTTTAAGATACCACAGCCGGATGCAAAAACCAACTATGTCCAGATTCCGGGAACATCAGGGAATCTGGATTTATCAGAGGTTTATGGAGGTGTTACATATGAAGATAGAAGCGGATTGTCGTTTACTTTTGTTGTACGTAACAATTTTATAGCCTGGGCGCATATAATACAAAACCTTGCAGCTAAAATACATGGTAAAAAATGCAAGGTAATTGTAGATAATGACCCTGATTATTACTATATATGCCGCCTTAAAATATCACATGAAAAATCAAAAAAGGCAGTGGGAACGATTGTTATTACCGGGACAGCAGAGCCATACAAATATGACATGATCGGTTCAGATGAGCGGTGGGAATGGGATCCATTTGATTTTGAAACAGGAGTAATACGTGAGCTGGTAGATATAAAGATATGGAGTTTGAACAATAGAATTACCATTACAGGAAGCACAAATTACCGTACACCGGTATTTGTAGTAAAAGAATCGAAAAATCTGCAGTTTACATATAACAATAAGACTTACGATCTGCCTAAGCCGGGAAATTACAGATTCCCGGCTGTAAGGGTGGGAGATGATGATATAACTCTTAAATTTAGTGGAGCAGGAGTACTTACCATACGTTTCAGAGGTGCATATTTATGATTTATGAAGTATTTATTGACAATAAACAGCTGTATTATCCGGGAGACGAAAAACTTGTCATATATAATTCAAAACTCGAACAGGCATTAAATGATGCCGGGACATTTGAATTTACAATAACAAAGAACAATCCATTATATGATGAGATATATCCAAGGGTAAGCAGTGTCAGGATAACAAAAAATGATACGGAAATATTCTTTGGACAGGTAAGAACCAGTGAGGAAGTTTTAGAAGGTGAAAAGGACGTGTCCTGTGTTGGGGAGTTATCATTTTTGTACGATTCAATACAGCCACAGAAAAGGTATCAGGATTACACACCACAGCAGTTTTTCAATGAACTTGTTACAAATCATAATAATCAGGTAGAGGATGATAAAAAATTCAGACCGGGTAAGGTTACTGTTACAGACCCGAATGACAGTTTATATAGATTTACAAATTTTGAGGACACTCTGACAGATATAAGAGATAAGTTATGTGATAGCTTAAATGGATATCTTAGAATACGAAAATCGGAGGGAAACAGATATATAGATCTTCTCAGATTGGAAGATTACGGAAAATATAGTGACCAGCCTATAAAGTTCGGATACAACCTGTTAGATTTCGTTAAAAAGGACTCAGGCGAGGCAATATATACAGCACTTATTCCTCTCGGTGCAAGGTTGGATGAAAGCCAGATAGATGGATTGGATTCATATCTGACAATTGAGTCGGTAAATGGTGGAAAAAATTATCTGAAGAACGATTCAGCAATCAAGCAGTTTGGGCTGATATGGGCGGTACAGAAGTGGGATGACGTAACGGTTCCGGAAAATTTAATGATAAAAGGGAAAGAATGGTTAAGGAGTAATCAGTATAAGACCTTAACTCTTGAACTTACAGCTATAGATATGTCTATGTTGAAATCAGATATTGATTCATTCGATCTTGGGGATACGATACATGTTATTGCAAAAGACTTTGGACTGGATGCAGTTTATCCGGTTCAGAAAAAGACAACATATTTACAGGAACCTGAAAAAAATACAATTGTACTCAGTAATACATCGTTGTCAAAGTCATATTCGAAAAAAGTGGAAGGTTCGCTGCAGAACATAGAAGGTTCCATTCAGAATCTGACAAATTCTGTTAATTCGGTAAGGCAGGAGATGCCTACAGAAAAGAAGCTTTTAGAACTTACGACGGCAAGGGCAGAATCACTCATTAATATTGGCACACATGGTAATGTTTATCTGGTAAATGATGGAAGAGGATATCCAAAAGAACTGCTCATCATGGATAGTCAGGATATAGGAACAGCTAAGAAAGTATGGAAATTTGCAGATAATGAGCTTAAACATTCAATAACCGGATATAACGGCACATATCAAAAAGTACTGTCAGATGGAAAAGTTATTGGTGAATGTGTGAGCGGCATACTTAAGGATATTATACTTGAGAACGGCAGTTTGACAACACCGGTAATTACAGATGCAGTTATCTATGGTGGACAGATACATATGACAGGCGCATCAGGTAATGCACTTGATGTATACGAAGGAGAAAAGGGGTATGAGATAAATTCTGAAAACATAAATGGAAAAAATCCAAAAGGGAATAAAACGGTTGTATTGGGAAATACACCATATGGACACATCGAATTATATGATGAGAGTGGCAATGTCGGAACAATGATAAGTGCCAGTATGATGCAGACATACGGGGTAAAAAACAGGATTGTTAAAACAGAGAATTATAATGACCGCCTGATGTATTGCTATGAATCCATGATACCTATGTTCTCTGACATTGGGGAAGGTGCCATAGATGAAACTGGAAAATGTATAGTTTATTTAGATGATGTGTTTATAGAAGCAGTAGATACAGAGTGTTTATATCAGGTTTCTTTACAGGCATATGGAAAAGGAAACTGCTGGTTAAGTAAAAGAGAACCAAACTATTTTGTCGTAGAAGGAACAAAGGATATGACATTTGGATGGGAAATTAAAGCTGTGCAGAGAGGATATGTCAATGTAAGGGCGGAGCAATTAAAAAGCGAGGAACAACAAATAAACTATGCATCAGATACAATGGATTATTTGAATGAATGTCTGTACAGCGTAGAAAGTGAGGTGTTTTAAATGATAAATATTAAAGGAATTGCGATAGCACAGGATGGAGCAATGAAAAGAATGGCAGTCACATATGACAAGATCGATGACAATGGAAAAATCATAAATCCGAATGTGAGATTTAACAGGGTAATAACTGATGGAAATATACTGGGAGCAGTTGCACAGCTGGAAGACTTCGCAGGAAAATTAATTTCTGAATCTTAAGGAGAAAACTGTATGAACATAGTTACTGAATTAAAAAAGATAATGCAGGCTGTGTATGGCGAAGAGGTACGTGGAAGTATTCATGATGCAATACTTAAATGCTGGGGAAATAGCGATGCTACATTACGTAAAGTAGAAAATGCCCAAAAGAAAGCGGCGGCATCAGCTGAGAGTGCGACAAGCAGTGAACAGAATGCACAGGCGGCGAAAGAGGCAACGCAGCAGTTAGCAAATACAATCGAAGATAAAATAAGCAATGGATATTTTAAAGGTGAAAAGGGAGACAGAGGCGAGTCGGGAACGACAACACCTGCAAATGGATTTATCAATCTGGAAGTTGATGCAGATGGAAACCTATATGCAATATACCCGGACACAGTGGAGAATGTTGTATTTGAACTGGATGCAGATGGAAATCTGTCTTATGAGGTAAAGGATGTGTGATTATGGCAAGAAGAGCATTTATAGGAAACATAAGAGGACCAGAAGGTAAAAAAGGAAAAGATGCTGGTTTTGGAGATATAACAGCGCAGATAGATGCAAATGTAGGCACACCATTAGTAGAAGTTAAGCTAAGTGGTCCTAATACTGCGAGATCAATTTTTTTTAATTTTAAAAATTTAAAAGGTGAAAAAGGAGAAATGGCAGATTATGATGACGCAGAGTTTATGGGAGAAAATGAGCTGGAAGCTTTTTGGAGAGACATAGAAAACCAGGATAACGAAGCAAGATCAAAAATAGATGCATTGATAAAAGAAAACAATACATAAGGCGGTAAAAAATGAAGTTAAATGAAGCATTAGCAAAATTGTCATTAAAAATACTAGATCGGATGAGACGTGAAGTAATCGAAAGAATAGATTTTAGTACGCAGGATCTGCAGGCCACAAAGAAAAAGGTATCTGATCTGGAAGATGGACTGGATACGACAAAGAAGAATGTGGAAAATCTGGATAAAGAAATAACAAATATGGGTAAAACAGTATTTGATCTGGATGAGAATCTGGATCAAACACAACAATCTTTAAAACAGACAAATAAATCGGTTAATGACCTTACCAATAATTTGGAGGAAACCAACAATAATGTAGAAAATATTAAAGCGGGGCTGTCAGACACGAACAAAAGTCTGAGTGAACAGGGAAAGAAGATAGATGAGAATTCGAAAAAAATAACTTCCATCGGTGGGAAAAAAGCGTATCTGAGCGATCGTTATTTTGTGTTTATAGGTGATTCATATACATATGGCTATTATCCCGACAATAGCGCAAAAAAAATAACAGGATATGTAGATCTTGCAAAAGCCAGAACCGGTTTTAATGGAAATATCCTTGCACGAGGCGGGGAAGGCTTTGCAAAGAACGGAACATACGGAAAATTTTTAACCAGAATCAAAGAATTCAGCGGAGATAAATCACAGGTTACAGATGTTGTAGTTCTAGGCGGTTACAACGACCATGATATGAGTGTAAGTGAAATAAGTGCAGGAATCAAAGAATTCTGCAATTACGTTGCATCAAATTTCCCGGTTGCAAAAGTCACAATAGGCATGGTTGGCTGGTCAACAAGTGCAAGCCGTTACTATGAACTCCGCAGGGTATTAAGTACATACACGGAAGGGGCACGTGCAAATAAATGTGCATTTATTCCGAATCTTGAATTTGTAATGCACAACACAGAACTTTTTAGTTCAGACGGCCTGCATCCCAATGCGGAAGGACATAGCCGCTTAAGTGCTGCTCTTACATCTTGGATCATGGGTGGCGGAGTTGATGTTGCGTATGGATATCAGGCAGTAGAGTATACAGTTGCTGGAGGCATTTCAATGGGAAGCACATCATTTTACTCACAGCTCCAGAATGAAGTATGCTCGCTGCTTCATTCTGATTGTGTCGGTATAAGCTGCAGTGTATCACAAAGTCAGTGGAACGGATTCCATGCTACGAGAATACAGATACTTACAATGACCGGAAAAACGAACCTGGAAGGAGCAAACTTTACAGGGGATGTTAAAACATCACAAAGCTCTGCACAGGTTACTGTGGCAAGTACGGCACAGATTGAAGGAAAATGGTATCCGTGCACTCTGATAATAGAACTTATAAGCTCGGCGATGTTTGTATCGATATTGGCAACGAATGAAAGCGGCTATTTAAGCGGAAAATGTACAAGCTTTATATTGCCGTCATTCCAGATTGTGGCTCAGAGTATGTGTGCATAGGGAGGTGTTGTCAATTGAAGGTAATGTTAGGAAATATTAAAGGTGAGAAAGGCCTTGAACCATTACAGGTAAAAAGTATATTTAATAGTTCTTATACAACAATAGATCAGACAACACCATGTCCAAAGAGTGATTTTAACAGAACACCCATAGTGGGTGATGTATTTATGAATATGGATGGTGCATCCAATATGGGAAAATGGATAGTTATTGAGTCTGACAATGACAAAACAACCGTAATGATAAAACTATTAAGTTGTGTATCATGTAAAGGAAAGAATGGGATTCCAGGGGATAAAGGTGAAAAAGGAGAACCAGGAAAAAATGCAACCACAACTGCCAATGCAACCCAAAGTTCGGCAGGGCTTGAAAGTGCAGAGGATAAAAAGAATTTGGACAGACTTACGGAAATGCTAGATACAAAGTTTATGACTGAAACAGAATTCAATGAACTTTGGGATAGTATTAAATCATAGGAGGAAAAATGGCAGATTTAAATTTAGAACAGGTTCTGGCAAGATTGGGGAAAAGTATATTAGGATGGGTAAAAGATAGCTGCGTAAATAATCTTACATCAGAAAGTACAAATACACCTTTATCAGCAGCGCAGGGGAAAAAATTAAATGATATGCTAACTGAAATAAAGAATCAGGGAACCAGTACAATACGATCACATATAGGGATGGTTATCCAATCAACAACGCTGGATACAGAAGAAAAGGTTATTAATGTTTATGGTGGAACTGCATGGACACAGATAGAAGGAAAGATGCTTCTGGGTGTAAGTGAATCGCATGCTGTAAATACGACAGGTGGAGCAGAGACACATACTCTAAGTGTAGCGGAAATACCAAGTCATGATCATACTTTCAGTGGAAAAGGAAGTTCAGATGACCAGGGAAACCATACACATGGGGTTGGTGTATCTGGAACAACAGGAAGTAATGGGAATCATTCACATACTGCATCAGTCAGTGGAACAACAGGAAGTGCGGGATCACATTCACATTCATTTGACAGAGCAGCAGGCGCAACTAATGCAACATTTAAGTATGCGAGCGGATCGGTAAGTGCGATAGCTCTTACCACTGCATCACGTACTGGAACAGCAAGTGCAGGTGCGCATACTCATTCATTCTCAGGAAGTGGCAATACTTCAGGAAATGGTTCGCATACTCATTCATTTTCATGGAGTGGAAATACAGGAAGTAATGGTTCACATAGCCATAATATAACAGTAAGTGGAACTGTTGGAAAAACAGGTGGTGGAAATGCATTTAGCACAATGCCGCCATACAAAGCAGTATACATATGGGAGCGTACAGCCTAAAAAAAGCCACCGAGAAACTCAGTGGCATGTGATTACAAACTGAATAAATCGCTATGGGTGCCTGTACGTGTAAGGGTAAGGACGAGAACATCATCTTCGTATCGATAGACAAGAAGCCAATCAGGCTGAATATGACATTCTCTATGACCTGCCCAATTTCCAGATAAAGGATGATCCTTGTGTTTAGGCTCTAAGGGGTCACCATTTGCAAGTTTGGAAATGATTTCTTTAAGAAGATTTATATCTAAGCCCCTGCGTTTAGCTAGTTTATAATCTTTTTTAAATTGTGTGGTATTTTTTATTTCATATCTGGTCATGATTCAAGATCCGCAAAAAGATCATCAACATCATGGTAGCCTTTGACATTTGGGTCTTTTGCAATCCTTTCTGCTTCAAGGAGTGCTGAAACTGTTTCTTTGCTAGGAGTTCCTTCTGTAATTTTGAACGGAATACCTCTTTCACGAAGAGATTGACGGACAAATATGTTAAAAGCTGTGCTGAGATTCATGCCAAGTTCTTCATAGAGAGATTCAGCTGCAGCTTTAAGATTGCTATCCATACGGATACTGATATTACAAGTTGTTGATTTAGCCATAGTACCACTTCCTTTCTATTTGATACTAATATTATATGATAATTGCACAAAAATATCAATACATTGCACGAAAATGTTACAAAGGATTTGAAAAATGAAAAAAGTAAGAGCACCATAATACAATTAAATAAAACCAAAGAACCAACAAGTTATTTTACAAAAGAAAGGAGCATAAAGCTTATGAACATCAACACAATCAAAGGATTAACAACAGCAATAGCCGCATTCTTATCAGCACTGCTCGGCACATTGTACATACCGGTACTGCTTATGATCGGCTGCAACATTATCGACTACATCACAGGACTGATGGCGGCAAAGTATCGTACAGACGGAGGAATCAGCTCATACAAGAGCATCAAAGGAATCCAGAAAAAAGTATCAATGTGGCTGCTTGTCGTTGTAGGAGCATTTATAGACCAATTACTAAAGTATGCATCAACAACAGTCGGGATCACAATACCGGTCACATTTCTGGTCGCCTGTGTTGTCGCAGTGTGGATCATCTGCAATGAGATCATATCAATTTTGGAGAATATTATAGACATTGGTGTTTCCGTACCGGCTTTTCTGATGCCGCTGGTAAAAAATATTAAGTCACAGACGGAAAAAATAGCAGATATGAATGATGAAAGAGAGGACTAACATATGATAATCAACGTACATGGCGGTCACAACCCTGCAGGAAAAACAGCCTGTGGGGCTGTGGGTCTGTTGGATGAGTCAAAAGAGGACAGAGCCGTAAAGAATATCGTGATCGGAAGATTAAAAGATCTCGGGCACACAGTATATGATTGTACTGTAGATAATGGTACGAGTCAGAATGATGTCTTAAAAAAGATTGTTGCAAAGTGCAATTCGCATGATGTAGATCTTGATGTATCAATACATTTTAATTCCGGAAGGGATGATTATAGCGGAGACGGAAAAAACGGCGGCACAGAAGTGTGGCTTTACAGCACAAACAGCAAAGCAAAACCTTATGCACAGAGAACTGTTGATGCCATAGCAAGCCTTGGATTCACAAACAGAGGATTAAAGTACACCACAGGACTTTACTTTTTACACAGGGCAAATGCCCCTGCAATGCTAATCGAGTGTTGTTTTGTGGATGATGCTGATGACAAGAGAATATATAATGCACAGAAAATGGCAAATGCCATAGTAAAAGGAATAACAGGACTGGAGGTAGGAAGTTTGAACGGATTATCAGATATTCAGAATAAAGATGGAAATTGGTATTATTACAATGATGGAAGAGTAGATACGGGATATACAGGCCTTGCCAAAAACAAAAATGGCTGGTTCTATGTAAGAAATGGAAAAGTAGATTTTAAACGTACCGGCCTGGAGAAGAATGAACACGGCTGGTTCTATGTAAAGAATGGAAAGGTTGACTTTGGCCATACCGGTTTAGTCCAGAATGATCAGGGCTGGTGGTATGTTGAAAAAGGCACGATCACGTTCAAATATAATGGACTTGTATCAAACGACCAGGGAATATGGTACGTCAGAAATTCAAAGGTTGATTTTGGTTACAATGGCAGTTATGATGTAAAAATAAAGAGCGGAAAAATGATATAAAATACCCTGCTTAAAAGCTTAAATGTACCCATAAAATTAATCAGTACGCACTTGCACAATGGTTGTCCAGATGGAAGAAAAATTGGCTCAATGTTTCATGATTTTCAGGGAACAGAGAATGCTGTTATAAAAGATATGGGTAACAATACTGGATTTCCTATAGCAGTAGATGATACAAAATTGGCAGATGAATCAGTAAGAAAGGCTATGCAGAAATTATTATACGCATTGGCAAATGGTACTGATAAAAAAAGAGTAGGGGCATATGGATGTGGGCTTCAAGAAAGGGATGTATTTGAAACTGCAATATTGATTAGTGGAGAAAAAAGCATATTCACTTATACGAAGGAAATTGGTGGATTAGCAGTAAGAGTTCTTGAATTTCCAGACATTTTTTGGACGAAAGATGATAAAGAGTCAGACAGGGTCAAAGCTATAGTAAGAGAAAATTATGGTCATATCACTCATAGAGTAGCGGAGTTGTTGCTTGATAGTATAGATACTCAGGAAGAGACGACTCTAAAGAATTCATTTGAAAAGTGGGATAAGAAATTTGTATCATATGCGAAGAAGAACAATTACTATACTCCGATTACCGATAGAGTATCACGAGTGCTGGCTTTATTGATGATTAGTCTTGAAGTGTTAGAGAAAGTTGTTGATGTGAAACTTAATGCAAAATCTGTTTATGGAATTTTATGCAAGACTATTTTAGAGCACTTATTTTTTGAGAGCGAGCAGGATAATCTTGCTGATAAGGGATATGCATTGCTTAGAGAATTTTATATAAATAATAAGAAAAATTTGGATTGTGATGAAGCTCGTGGTATGTTTGGTGGACAGGCATCTGATTACAAAGGAAGTATTATTAATAAATCCAAGGAAGTAACATTTTCTATATCAGATGAGGAGATTACTACATCACGTTGTCTTGGCATTACAAAGTTACAGGCTGAAAGAATTTTGGTAAAAGAAGGACATCTATCAAGTGTTAAAGCAGTTATGACAGCATTACGTAAGAAAGGTGCTTTATGTACCAAGTCAAGTGGTAATAATGTTAGGAATGATGCAAATCCATTTGTTATTGGAGATGAGAAGGTTAGCAACGGCTATCAGATTTACATGCCGGAAGAAGTGTATCAGGATGTAACAGATATTGATAATGAAACAGATGAAGGTAAAATTAAAAAGTTATATGCATAAGTAACTGTAGTGGATAGCAGGATAGAGGATTTTCTATCCTGCTATTTCATATATAACAGATAAAAACGCAGGGGTCTCATAATTTAAGACAGCTTCTGGCATCATAAGATTTTTTTATGTTTAATATCCAACTCAAGTTGGAACATAAACATTGTCAGTAGAAGGCTGACAATATAAGCTGGAAAATCAAGATGGGATAATCCTAGATAAAGATTCCATTTTGGTGTAACAGATGATTCGTATATAGCCAGTCATCTCCAGCAGTAACAGATAACTTTTTATATCAGGAGGCAAATTATGTTAGTAGAAGCAAACTTAAAGACAACATTAATAGCATTAGGTATCAAGACAACAGAAACAGTTAAACAGTTAACTGAGGGCAACGCAGTTGCTGTTTATGAAGACGAACGAGATCCAGAGAATGACGCTCAGGTAATGGAGCGTTATGAACAGGCAGTAGAAGCATGCAGAGTATGGCTTCGAGCTGTCGTAGGAACACAGGTCATTGCTAATCGGAGAGATGATATCTGTGTAGAGGCAGAACTGCTGATGCCAGATAGACTGGTAGAAGTAGCAGTCTATTCTGCACAGTATCCATTTGGCGGTGGATGTAATGGAGATGTAGTTGAAAAACTGCATACACCTATCGGTAATTTTGGATATCAGGTGTACCGAGCAATACTGGATACACCAATCAATCCAGTAAAAGAGATGTATAGATATTTTCAGGATTTGATTCATCAAATCCACAATATAATAGTCATGCCAATTCATTGTGATGGCATGGACGATATCCTCAATAAATATATTGTTGAGGATGAGGGTATTGTGGATGTCCTTGGGGTATCTAGATACGATGCCCTTTGGAGCAATGTCATGAATTTTATGGCAGATGCTTATTCAGAGGGGGTGATGTAAGTGGAGGAACTGAAGAGAGTACACCTCAGACCTCTTGTAAGTGGTGATTTTATCATTGATGGCATCACATATAAGGGGCAGCACATTGAGAAAAAGCTCGATGTACAGTCAGTAAATCTCTGTCTGATGATGCAGTTTTATATTGACATCAAATTAACAACAGGCAGGGAGTATAGAATTTGGTATCACGATATGGATATGAGTCGTGTATCTGTTCCAATGTACATCAACAAGTATAAGGTGAGAGCAACATATTTGCATGCCTTATATGCGATAGTCGCTGAAGTAAGCTATTATCTTAGCGGATTCAGCAAAGAGATTAATCGTGACTATCTGATTAATACAAAGGAAATTTCAAAGTTCTATATAAATCGAGATGTAGATATCATCATAAAGGAATTGCTCAAGGCAGCAGGGATAGATGAAGAAGGGCTTCTTGATAAAATTTAATATAGATGTGAAAGGGACTTGTTTCTGTGTGGCAAGTCCTTTTCTTATGCCCATACGCAGCATATAAAACTTCAAGGTTATTATCTGCCGATGAATATTTCTTGTAGTTACTCATCATAGATAGCATTTTTAAAATCTAAACTGTTGATTGTCTGTGTTTTTTGTATGTAGTTGTAGTAATCAGGTACTTTTCAGATGAAATAAAATATGCGATTGTCTTTGTATTTTCCAATAGTATTTCCATTAAGTTCTTATTCTCAATCAGCTAGGGGGGTAGGAGCATATCGCCAGTTGTTTTTAATTGGCAAGGTTGTTATACTAAATACAAATTAGGATTTTATAAAGAGGATAATTTATGACTAAAGAGAAATACCAAAAAGAAATAGAGCTTATAAAAGCACAGAACAATACAGAAATTGAACTTTATTTGTTAGCAACAGAGATAATTCAGCCTATGACAGGAGAACTATCCAAAAGATATGTTTTTAATAGAAAAAAGTCAAAGAAAGGAAATATCTACTACGGACTAAGTAGTTTTCCTGATATTGCCATACTTGATAAAGATTTTAAGGATATAGCCAGAGATGAAATTAAAGAAGAAGATTGGAACGGACTTATCGGTAGTCTTGAGATTAAAGCATTAGGTAATAAGTTATTTAATATAAATGTAATTCAAGAATGTCTATCAAAAAAAGAAGTGACTCGAGATGAAGGTCAACTTATTGGTGAAATTTTATGGTATAAAAAGGTTCTTTACACAAATGGAAAAGAGTGGAACTATATTTATATTGATAAGTATTCTCAAGAGTTAAAAGAAACAGTTTTAAAAATAGTCAATGCTAGAATTACTTCTGAAAAAAGTAAAGCGGATAAAACATATCAAAAAAGCGAATATGATTGGTGGAGAGAATTTAAGAAATTTGAAGCTAATCACAAAATTATATGTAAGGATATAGAAGATTACAAAGAGAATGAAACTGAGGAAGATTGTATAGTCTATGATTGTATAACAAAAAATTGTATGGACGATTGGGATGGTTTTATTCGTAAAATCAATGAAATAAAATGGTAGAAAAAATCCTGTTTGTGGTTCTAAGTCATGAGCGGTTGATTATTTTAATTGAAGCAACATTTAATAAAGCTATAAGTTCATAATAAAAACACAGAGTCAGTCGAAAGACTGGCTCTAATTTTTTGCCCTTTTTCGTAGTCAGTCAAATAACTGTATAGTTCAGGCAACTTCTCAAGAATAATTTCAAGACAATCTTTACAGAAATTAAGGCAAGAGCTAACATACCACACAACCCTGAATTGTCGGGACTTTTTCTGAAAGGAGGACTTGAAAAATGTTATTAAGCACTATTGCTGAAAAGCACCCTAATTCTTTTGTGCTGTTGCTCCCTAAAACGAGGGATGAGCAAAATCGTGTGAGGGACTGGCAGGTCTTAAACACATCAAGGCATTATGATGAAATACTAAAAGTAGCAAAGTATTATCGTGCTGAAGGAATGAGTAATGCAGTCATATGCAGCACCTGTGATGAGCTTGTTGTTCCACCAAATGAAAGTGCAAAGTTTGTAAGAGTGTATTATTCAATGCTCACGATTGCCAAGGTGGTTCTTCATATTCCACTGGGAGGTGTTGAGTAGTGGCACTAATTGACAGAGCAAGGGATGTCTATTTTGACAGGGCGAGGGAGCGTTGGAAACAGAAGGGCTTTGATGCTGACATAACAGATATCCTTGAAGATTATCGTGCAGAAACCAATAAGAAGATTAAAAGAGACAAGGTCAATGTTCTATCTACATTTTTGATCAGTCTGTATGATTATGACCATGATTCCCTGCAGTTGGATATTACAAAGCTTATAGTTCTTAGTCCTAGTAGCGAGTTCCCAGCTAAGGATAAAAGGAAATTATTACAAATCCTTTGGTCTACTATTCAAATGCTATATGCCGATGATTGGTCTGAAGTATTGAATGAAGTCAATCGACTGGGTGAGTGGGCGAGGGCAAATCCAGAGGAATTCCCTGTAAAATAGCCAATCTTGGGGGTATCCCATAAATTTTTCTATGGAAAAATTTCAAAAACAACTTGCAATTCACTTCAAACAGAGTGATAGATAACACACGAAAAAAATTAAACTTACGAAATGGAGGATTTATTATGGTTAAGGTTTTAGTTAATGGAGGCTTATTTGAAATAAGCAAGGTTGAAGAGATTGTTGAAAAGAGAGTGCCTTTCAATGGAACAAATATAAGATTGGTGCAGATTGCCAAGGACGGTAAGCAAGCTGTAAGTGGATTACACTTTCAGGTAAAAAATACTGAGTGCAACGTCTTTGCCATTGGTGAGTTCACGATTGGAAATTTGTCAACAGCTAAGGTCAAGGAAATCATGAAGCAGTTATTATCTGATGGTTATTATGATTTCTCTGATTGTGATTTCCAGCCGATGATGTTTGTGGAAAAGTATAAGTTTGATGAAGGTAAGAGCAAGCCTTATTTTTGTCAAGGCTCACTCATCCAGTTTTATGCACCAAACGATGTTTTCAACTGTCCTTTAAATATTAATAGAGCAGAAGTTCAGGCTGAGTTTGGAGATGAAAAAGATGATTTATCTGATATGTCAGATGAGGAACTTCGACAGGCTATCTATGAACTGGAGGATACTACTATGCTTCGCTTAGGTCAGATGAGCCGAGAGGAGCTGGAAAAAGAATACGATGGAATTGAGGTGGATATGGATGAATAGATCAAGTCTGCCAGTATCTGTAAACACGATGAAGAAATGGTTTGAGTCTGATGACAAGGTGCTTCAATGCACCTTGCCATTTCAGAGACATAGTGGTATGTGGAGTTCTATCCTCAAGTCAAATCTTGTATGGAGTATGCTTGCAGATTCCTATATTCCACCGATTGTCTTGTTAAAAGATAAGCGAGGCGAGGATTCTAAGGGCAAGGATATCTTTGGCTACCAAGTTCTTGAAGGACAGCAAAGGCTTATCACAACTTTGTTTCCATTCTTAAATGATGAGTGGACATTGCATGGTTCAGTTGAGCCAGTAGAAGTTGATGGTTTTACATATGATATTGCCGGTAAGAAGTATTCAGAGCTTGAAGAGGAGTTGCAGGATATCATCAAGAACTACAGATTTACTGTTCAGGCTATTGAGAATTATACGATGGAAGAAGCTGAAAAATTATACTTCAATATTAATAGTGGTGTAGCTCTCTCAGCAATGCAGAAAGGTAAAGCCAAGCTTGGAAATGAGCTTATGGAGTTTGTGAATACTCTGCTTTCAGGTAATTTCTTTACACAGGCTATTAATATCACAGAGAAACAGGCTCTCAAAGAAGATGATTTGCTGATGCTGATGCAGGGCATGGCATTGCTTGACCAGCGACACGAGCAGAGAGAGTTTAAGAATATCTCCGCAGCATCTATGCTTTCATATGCCGAGAGTATCAGGAACAGTTACAATGAAGAAAAACAGCAGATGATTATGGAAATCGTAGATTACCTTGATTCTGCATTTGAAAACAAGAATAAATTCCTGCGTAAAAACAATGTTCCAATCGTTATCGTGATGTCAAAGGTAGCCATTGAGAACAATGTAAAGCCTGAGCTTTTCAAGGCATTTATCAATGATTTTGCCAACGCTTTATATCCTGCATATGAGGAGGCAAGTGGCTCTGGCAATATTAAGATTGCAAATGTTAATCAGAGACTCAAGGTTATGTTTGTTGCCATGTGTAACTATTTTGGGTGGGACATTGACAATGTAGGCAAACCTTTTGAAAGTGAAGAAGCATGGACTTGGGATGCAATAACTTCTGAAAACTCTGAGGCTGATGGTGATAAAGCAAGTACTGATGAGGACTCGCCAGCTATGGGGAGTTTTATAAATGAGCCTACGGAAGAAGCTGTGGATACTGAAGATATGGACACAGAAGGCGATGATGCTGAGGAGGTTGCAGATGAAGCAGGAGAAAATTCAGGCATATCTGTTGAGAGTGAATAAGCTGTCGGGTGTAGTTTATAAAGGCTATCTTGCCGAGGTTGATAACACCTTGGAGGCTGAGCAGAGATATGTTAATTTTAATGAAGCCAATGGTCTTATCGCAGTAGTCAGTATCAATAATAACATTGATGTAATCTGCAGTGATGAGGGCAAAATCAGAAATTTTCCAATCAACAGATTCTTGGTTAGTGATGATGGGGTTGTTCTTGATATGCTGGTTGGTAACATTATGTGTGTAAGACATAACAGTGCTGGCGAATTCACATCAATAAGAGAGGAAGATATTCCTGTTATTGAGAGTCATTTGATACCTCTGATGCCAGATAAAATGATAAACTATGAGGAGGCAGAGTAATATGTCATATCCAATCAATAAGAAGGAGGTTTACTCTGCAAGATATCCTAAAGGAACTATTGTAGAGCTTACAGAGCCTATTGATGATAAGTACAGTCCCAAACCTGTAGGTAGCAGATTTAAAGTAGATTATGTGGACGATGCCCTACAATTACAAGGTCACTGGTTGCCACCAGCATCAGGCAGTATTGCTATCATTATAGAGCAGGATAAATTCAAAGTAATAACCTAAAGCACAAAATAAGCGACTGTTTTGATTCAGTCGCTTTACTTATACAATCTATTATTCAGGGTGAGAAGTATCAGGTTTTTTGTATTCTATAAGAGCTGATATATCTACATCCAGATAATCGCATAACTTACAGATTAGGTTGGTGTCCATTCTCTGGAATTCATCTCGGCAGTATCTGTTGAAGTTACTGCGAGGAATATCTAAATCTTTACAGATTTTATTTTTGGAGATACCTTTCTCTGCAAGAATTTCATTTATGCGTAAGTGTAAAGAACCATAGTTGCACATGAAAATTCTCCTTTACTTTTTACCATAAATTGTATATAATAAGTGCTGATACAATAACTCACTATATAGATACTCACTATATAGTGAGTATGGCATAAAACATGTAAAATATAAGGTTTTACATAATATTCAAAAGAAGGAGAGATATGTTTTATGAGAAAGAAAAAGTTTAAAGCCACAGCAGTTGCTCTGGCTATGGCAGCAGTAACAGCATTTTCAGTTGGTGGAAATTATGTATACGCAGATGCCAATTCCAATGCTGATATTGCTATTCAGGCGGAGGCAGTTTCTGAGTCAGTGGTATTACCTGTATCTGTTGCAAGTGAAGCCTGGATATACAGTGATGGCTCAAGAGAATTTGGAACGTGGAAAGCATTAAATATCAAGGTGAATGATACAATGTATCCACTGTCAAAGGATGGAGCAGTTAATGTAACATTCAGTAATGGTGATGAAATCAAGATATATTCAGGAGACTCATACGAATTATGGGAAGGAACTATCAGCATAAGTGGTGATGAAGTCAATGTGACAAGTCAGAATAATTTTTATAGTGGACATACAGGAACAACTCGATGGGGATGTAATCTTGTATATTCAGACGGTTCATTGATTTTAACTAAAACCCAAAATCATAATGGTGGAGGCGGTGTTGCATCCACACCTGGAAAAATATTTTATGATTATGATTTAACTGCAAAAACAGATGCTGGAGTTCCAATCGAAGGTGTTAGTGTTGTGGACGAAGGTTCTTATGGTAGAAGCAATAATTGGCTTGATATGATATGTTTTGGCTATATACAGGAGAATAATACATGGGGAAATGGTAATTCTTTTGATTTAGAAGAGGCTGAAGGCGGACGGTATTTTATAAATTCAAAAAGAGTTACAAATAAAAATGGTGTAATTGATATGTATCTTCCAGAAGAACTTAAGCATAGTGATACAGGCTTTGATGCAGATATTTATATTGGTGGAGATATATATGCTGAATTGTCAAAAGTTGGAAAAAAGAGAGTGTTTGTAAATAATGGTCTTGTTGATGTAACTATTAATGATGAATATTATGCATCTGTTACATCGTTTGGGTTAAATGCAACATTTAATACAATCGATACAGATGAAATTCTTGGAGATTATTATTACTATAGTGACGAACTTACAGATATTACATCTAATAATTCAGTTACACTTAAAGATACATTTGGCAATGATATTGCAGTTGTAACAATGGGAGTAAAGGAAACTGAAAAACAGCATCTTATAGGCAAAGAAAATGGAAATTATAAAGCTACAGGACTGGAACCTGTTGCAGATGTAAAAATGGCTGATGGTGTAACAGACTGGACAGTTTCAGTTACTACAGATGATGACACTTTCCATATCAATGCAGTAAGAAAGGCTTCAGAATCCAATACAGGTGATGGTACAACAAGTGATGGATCGACAACAGATAAGTATATCACTGATTTATCAAAGGCTGAATCACAAGTAGTTTCACTGGATACATTTGCTTTAATTTTGGCTGAGAATGCTACAAAAGATGTTATTATCAAGTCAAATAACAATGTAACGTTTACATTTGCAAAAGGCACTATGGCAAGTGTAGATGGCAAGACAGAGTATGATTTCTCTACATCAATTGTGAATGCATATGCGGATACAATGCCATCCTATATCACAAAGGATAATTTTGTATCACAGATTAACTATAACTACTCAGGCAAGTTACCAGCAACAGCAAACATCCGCTTCTATGCAGGAACAGAGTATGCAGGTCAGACACTTTATTATTCACTTATGAATGCTGACAATACTTTTGCAGAGGTTCAGGCAGTAGTAGTAGATGCTGATGGTTATATGACTGTAAAGCAAGACCATTGTTCAAGCTATGTTGTAACAAAGACAGAGCCAAAGTTACCAGATAACAAGGATTCAAAGACTGATGATGGAAATGCTTCTGCATCAGATAATAATACATCATCTGGAAATACTACTGTATCAACAGATAAGAACGCATCATCTGGAAATACAACAGCTACATCACCAAAGACTGGCGATATGACACCAATCGCAATTTATGTTGTGATGGCAGTTGCAGCAATGGGAGTAATCGTATTTGTAAAGAAACGCAAAACAGCTTAATTGAATATTAATATTATGAGCATAGTCAGACCAGTGATTCTTCGAAGTTGCTGGTCTTTTTGCATTTCATGAAGTATGCATGATTGCTCGGAACTGTTGTTTGTGGCTTGGCTTTGGCATCTGCCCACACAAGCTTTGTACTGGCATGTTGGTCACTTCCTCGTCTATGGTTGTACGCTCGCCACAAATGGCACACGCAGGCTCACAGGGGCAAGCGTTTATGATTGGTTCTGAATGCTTGGATGGTCTCGCAAAATAAGGGGGGGGTAGATACCTAGCAGTGCTGTTTTTTTTATGCGTTTTAATATGAAATAAATTTGTTTTAATTCCTGCTTATGAGGGTTTGGAGTTAATCATATCTGAACAGAGTCATTCTTATCACGAATAAATATAATTTTATCTGAAATAATTTATACTGTGCTGGTTACAGTTATTCTGAAAATGTCTTAATCAGAACTGCCATGATTTTATATCAGCTTATTATGTACTAAGTGATTCTATCGTGAAATAATATATTCTGACTTTATAATGAGCAGGTCTTTGTTGTGTTCTGTCGGGCTGGTGATTGTTCTTGATAATAGCTTTTGTTTTAATCTGTTCTTCTATAGCAATATAAAATATTATTGCAATCGCAAATCAACAAATCCTTTTAGTGATTTCCCAAATTCCCAAGAAAATTGAATGATGTATAAATGCATAGATGTGAAAATATAGCAGTCATACAAAAACAAGAGACTGCTATGCAGAGATAAAAATAGTTGTATCTGTGTATAAATCAATATTATCTATAAGCCAGTTCTGTATTGCTTATCTGCTTTATCTAATTGCAAATCCTAAAGTATCCATAAGATTTTGAAATATTGACACAAGAGTGATTGGTGTCCTTGCTTGTGAAAATGAAACTGATTGGAAAAAGTGATGGAAATTGTAACATTTTCAGTAAATTTGAAACATCAAGCCTACCGAAACCTTGAATTATTGGCATTCCTGTTATTGGCTGAAAACTTAAATTGTTACCCAAAGTGATTGTTGGCTTTCTTCGCTATTTTGGAGAAAGGATTATCCTTTGGAAATCATACATAACCACCAAATGCCCTGCGTACTTTTTGGCAGAAATAGACACTTCAATAGCTTTGCACAAAGAGTTATAGTACCAGCAACCGTTCGGAAAGGTCTTAAAAAGTTCATTTGCTTGTATTTGCCTTATTTAGCCGATTTTATGGTTCAATGCCAAATACTCCGATGAGGCTTTTAAAAGTGGCACACAGCTCAAATTATGCGGTGGTATTTTGGACAGGCGGGTATATCGGTCTGAACTGGTGTAGGTACTGCGTTCATAAAACCATGCATTTACGCACTATCAAATATGGTGGCAGAAATCGGTTCAGAAAAGTGTGTCTTTGCATATACGGAGGTTCACGCAGTTACAGGGACTTTTACGAACGAAAACAAACATTTAGTGGAAGGAGTCTGGTTATTATGGAATTTGGCTATGCACGAGTCAGCACTACACATCAGAATACTGACCGACAGATTGATGCTTTGCGAGAGTATGGTATTTCGGAGAGAAATATCATAGTAGATAAACAGTCTGGCAAGGATTTTAATCGATTGGGGTATCTTGCTTTGAAGAATACAATGCTTCGAGCAGGTGATACCTTAGTTATCAAAGAATTGGACAGGCTTGGCAGAAACAAGCAGATGATAAAAGAAGAACTGGAATGATTTAAAGCTCACGAGATCCGAGTGAAAATCCTCAATGTTCCAACATCTCTGATGGAGTGTGATGGTCAGGATTGGATACTGGAAATGGTATCCAATATTCTTATTGAGGTTATGGCATCTATTGCAGAGGAGGAGAGACTGAAAAATCATCAACGCCAGTCTGAAGGAATACAGGCAGCTAAAAATAGGGGTGTTGTGTTTGGCAGACCTACTGTGAGAAAACCAGAAAATTATGAGGCTGTTATGGAGAAGGTTGCAAGTGGGGATATGAAAGCTGTTGAAGCAATGCGAGAGATGGGGATTAAGAAAACTACTTTTTATAAGCTGAAAAAAATATATCCGATGGAGGTGACTGCATGAGTATCGAGGATGGTATCAGAAATTTTGTGGAAAAAAATCCTAAGTATAATATTTACGAAAACTACTCAGGTCGTGGAATGTTTGGCAGAACTTGTTTAGGTGTAGTAGTTAGCCAGCAGGATTCATTCATGGATTTTATTATTAAGCTTACAAAGTATCTGGATGACAATGGTATTGAAGATGTTGATTTCTCATTGGAGGGGGTATCCTACGATGCCTTGGGCTTAGACACGATTGTGTATTTCCCAAATATAGGGGGGATTGTGTATGACTAAGTTAGCAAAATGGCATGTTGAAGAAATTTTGGAAAATTTTGTGTTGGGAGGCTTTCCTGTAAAGGATGATGATAGGTTCTTAGCTTGTTCATCTATTCTTACATCTATGATTGATACGGTTGAGGTTGATGAGCCTAACAAGGCTTTTATTTTCCATACAATGTCTGGCAGTGAATACCTTTGTCCATTCGAGGACATTAGATGGACTGATAGGTTTGCCGAATTTTCCAAAGACAATTTGGAGCGTTTAAAGGTTGTTCCACATTTTGTAGACGAAGCAATAAAATTAGCTCATGAAAAAGAAAGTTCTTTTGTTGCTTGGTTAGAGAAGGAAATCTTTAATGGAGATTTATTCATTGAAATAGGAGCTGGTGGCATTTTAAATGTTCATTTCAAATATGAGGATAAAGTTCATCGCTTAAGTAATCAGATACATATGGGAATGTTTAAGGATTCTTATCTATACCAGCTTTCAGGGATAGTTGATTTTCGTCATTATGAATTTATTGGCGGTTCAGTAAACACTTACCATATGAGCGATTCAATTAAGAGATTGGTTGTAAACAATATAGGCAGCAGACCTGTAACTATAGGCAATGTAGTTTATAGGCATGGAGTAACTGTTACTCTTGTAACTGAAGAAAACCATCCAGAAGGACTGATTAGTCCTGATGCATTCAATGGAAAGAGTTTACTTAGAGATTTTATGGAAGGAGTTGATTTGCTTGATTAAAGTTATTCTTTACCACCCAGGACAATATGGTGTATTTAGTGATGATACATACCATGTATGTGAAGATGTGTATGCTAGATTTGAAATGCTTGTAGGGAATGAAGAATTTCCTTTTCGAGATGAGGCATCTATAGCTTTTCTTAAGAAGAGAAATTGCAGTTTCATAGAAGGTGATAGATATGCGATTCGTAATGGAGCTGATATTGATAGAGTTTTTCCTATCACATATATCAATAGGTGTGAGCAGGAAGGTCTTATTTTAATTAGCAATTCACAAAGAGGTATCTATACGCATACGAAGCATCTTGACCGCTTAGTTATCAATGCTTTAAAGAAATTAGATATTGATATCTTGCTTGCAGTATGTGTGAATGAGGATGATGTCTATGGTATTTTATCTGCAGTAAAAGATTTTGAAGCAGTTAATTTTGACTATGGTGAAAACTTATTTACTTTCTGTCGTAAGTTTGAGTATGACTGGAAACGAGACCTGCCAGATATAGCTCAATTAATAGACATGAAATATCCAGAGGGTTGTGAAGTTATCTTAACTTACAAAGAATGGTTTGAGGCTGGTGTAATTTGTGATAAGAAAATATTTGCAAAAACACTTTTAAAAGAAAGGCTGAGAAGTAGAAGACTTGCTATTATGTTGATTGACTTTATGAAAGACAAGTCAGTCAGGTTGTCAAAAATAAATTCAACAAAGAACCCAGATACTAGACTTCTTTTTGATGACCTGCCATCTGTTGCAGATGATGTAAAGAGGACATTTTATTTAATTATTGATATTGATGAAACTATCCGCAGTGAAAGAGATATAGTTGATTATTGTATCTATGGTGGTTGGATAAATAAAGAGTTTGTCGAGGTATTGGGTAAGGAAGAAGCCTTACCTATATTTGAGGACTTGATTCCATTTATTCTTAGAGAGGAGATGATTTTATGTGGCTGAGTTACCATGTTCCTTGTTTCTATATTAATCGGGGGAGTATATGTGCCTGTTTCAACAAAGATTTCAAAGCAGAGCTTTTAAAAGGTTTAGAAAAAGAGGGAGTTACCTATATTAAGCTGGAAACAGTCAAAGTAAAAATGGGAGATGATTTTGTGGATGAGGAGATTTTAAGTTTTTATACAGATGATAAAAATACACATGAAAAACTACAGACTTTTCTCGATATTTTTGATGATGCAATTAATAAGTATGAGTCAGATTTAAAACAGGACTGTTATTTCTTTGAGTTTGATGGGTGTATGTTATATGTGAATTGCTCAGGGGAAACTACAAGAAAACGTGGTCGTATTTCACCAGTAATTAGAAAACTTGAAGAAGTATGGAGAGAGCATCCAGATCTGCGTTTGGGACAGCTTTTGATTAATTGTGCAGGTGACAAGGATTTATTTAACTTGGAAGATGATGAGCTGATGGAGGCACTGGAAAGGTTTGGTGGTGAGCTATGAAAATTGTTAACAATGTTATTATGCCGAGTTGGATAAAGACATTATAGAAATAATGAGTGTTTGTGTGTTAAATAGTGGAATTGCAGAATTATAGGGTAGACATTTATGCGATGTTAGCAATTTTTTGTTAGGAGTAGCAGAAATAATAAGGCAAAATAAGTTTATCTTAGGCAAATCGAAATATGCTCCGGTAAGGAATATCATAACATCATCGAAAGAAATCAGTGCACAGTTTTCTCGATAATATTAAATATCAGGAGATTACTAATATGAACAAAATATATTTTACTGCAGATGATGTATCACAGATGCTTGGAGTATCAAGAGGTCAGGCTTACAAGATTATTAAGAGACTTAATGAGGAGCTTGAAAAGAAAAAATATATTGTGGTTGCCGGTAAAGTGCCAAAGAAATATTTTTCAGAGAGATATTATGGCGGAGTTATGGAGGAGATGTAAGATGGCTTATTTTAAAAGAAATCCTAATGGAAAATGGTTTGTGCAGTTTCGCTTTAGAGACTGCACTGGGGCAACCTGTAGAAAGCAAAAAGGTGGTTTTGATAGGAAAAGAGATGCTGAGGCTTGGATGGAAAAATACATATTTGAAATGCAAGCGGGAAAGAAAATTACAGTAGAGATGGAAAAATTTAATTTGAACATCGCTATCTGCAATATTGGAAAGTGCAATGTAGATGTACAGATAATAGAAAAGTCTCAAAGTAAAAATAGAGGAGGTATCGCCTAATGGCATCAATTAAAAAAGAAAAAAACAATACTTACTCAATTCAATTCAGATATAAGAATTATGCAGGTGTGAATTGTAGAAAACACAAGTACAATTTTAAGACTAAAAAAGAAGCTACTGCTTGGATGAATGAGTTTATAAGAAAAGAGCAATCAGATGTTTGTATGACATTTCAATCATTTTATCAGGAGTATCTTGAAAATCAGAGTGCCGACTTAAGAGCCAGCACTCTGGCAACAAAAGAGCACATTGTTGCTTTACATATTATGCCATACTTCAAAGATAGGGAGTTAGCAAGTATTACTGCGGAAGATATTATTAAATGGCAAAATAAGATTAAGAAGAAGGGGTTTTCTGACTCTTATCTTAACACAATACATGGTCAGTTAAGTGCCATTTTCAATCATGCGTGCAGAATTTACAATTTATCATTTAATCCTTGTAAGGTAGCAGGGGGGATGGGAAATAAAGATTCTGGAAATATGGGGATTTGGATGCAGGAAGAGATGGAACGATTTTTAAATGCAGTTTCAGATAAACCTGTAGTTAAATATGCTTTTTTCTTATTGTACTGGACAGGTATCAGATTAGGAGAACTTTTAGCCTTGAATATTGCGGATATTGATTTTGAAAAAAAGACCCTGAGTGTAACAAAGTCTTTAAATCGTACAGATGGAAAAGATGTAATTTCTTTACCTAAGACTAAGTCTAGTATCAGAATAATTTATTTGCCACAATTTGTGGTGGATGAAATGAAAGATTACTGTGGAATGTTATATGGTAGAGGTGCTAAGGATAGATTGTTTGTTGTTACCAAAAGCCATCTTGAAAAGGAAATTAAGAGAGGAGCAGAGCTTGCAGGACTTACTCCAATAAGGGTACATGATTTACGACATAGTCACGCATCTTTATTGATTTCTCAAGGTGTAAATGTGGCTGTTATTTCAAGACGATTAGGACATAAGAGTATAAAAACAACATTAAACATTTATGCCCATATGTTTGATAAAGATGCTAAGGAGGCAGCAGATATGTTGGATAAACTTTACAATGGTGAGGAGGACTAACAATGCCAGGGGTACATAAGAATAAGACTATTGCTTTTAGACCAGAAGAATGGGAGCGTATTATTATAGAAGAAAAAGCAGCACTTAGCGGAATGAGTAAGAAGGATTTTATTGCTAAGAGCTGTATATATTCTAATATTTGTGTTGTCGGTAGTAAGGTAAATATTAAAAAAATCTTGGATACAATACAAGAAATGAAATATAGTTTAACTGAAATCTCCAGTAGTATATCTGCTGGGGATTTCCCTTTGTCAGAGGAAACATTTACTGAAATGTCGTTGCGATATGTTTCATTGTGTAGTATAATTATAGACATCTTAGATGGTGCATCATACCTTTTTGATAAGAAACCACCATTTAGAGGTTCGGTCTTAGAAAGAGAGGAACATTTGAAGCAATTATTAGAGTCCATAGGAAATCCGGTTAAGGACGGGACACCAATTCAAGACGGGTCAATTATGGGACAGAAAAAATGCGACGGTGGAGACGAGACGCAATAAATGCGATAAAAAGGTCGTATTTTATATCAAAAAAGTCGGTTTATAACAAGAAATAAAGAACTCGAAGCGGAGTTTGAATAACGGACTAAAATGCCGAAAGCCTGTATTTATGCGGGTTTTCGGCATTTGTTTTATCAAATGGCTCTATTTGTGGAGAGTAATGATTGGAAGATAGAAGGAACTGATGATGAGGAGACTTATATGACGAAAGTAAATTTTTATGATAATATTGATGATTCAATGCTAAAGTTTGCAGTTATTATTGCCAGACATAATGGTAAATGGGTATTTTGCAAGCACA
>OLFT01000279.1_pt1 | contig 71022 bp, 85 predicted proteins | sample 1604921 | NCBI WGS metagenome assembly OLFT01 (sample SAMEA3888897, study PRJEB22519) | human gut metagenome | biome: human gut; feature: human-associated habitat; material: faeces | place: Denmark | collected 2013 | reverse complement strand
AAGATTTGACGGACTTTATGGACTGGGAAGGCATGATATTGAGGAACAACGAAGAGGGGATGGACATTGACGCTGAAAATAGCGTGCTCTTTAATACCTGCAAAATTATCGACGAAACCTCTATCCAGAAGACCATGGGCCTTAGAAGGAAGATAAATTATTCCGTCATGGGGGCCGCTGGACAAGAGGCATATCTTGGCTAACACAAACTAGGGTAGGGGGTTACTCCCCTGCCCGCAACCTGAAAAAAAAATATGAACGAAGAACTGAAAGATGACGAAGTAATCATCCTTGACGAACTGTGCAAGGAAGCTCTTACCTACAGGGTTTATGAAGACAATGCCGGGGGCCTGCACTTCACGGTTTACCAAGAGGATGAAGAGTTTGCTCGCCTGCTCGGAATCTGCTATAATGTGCGTCCCGAAGAGATAAAGACTTGCATCGAAGATTTGACGGACTTTATGGACTGGGAAGGCATGATATTGAGGAACAACGAAGAAGGGATGGACATTGACGCTGAAAATAGCGCGCTTTTCACAACCTGCAATATCATCGACGAAACATACATCAAGAAGCATCTGGGACTTAGGCGTGATATTAATTACTCCGTCATGGGTGCCGCTGGACAAGAGGCATATCTTGGCTAATACTAATCAGGGCGGGGGTTATTCCCCTGCCCGCAACCTGAAAAAAAAATATGAACGAAGAACTGAAAGATGAAGAAATTATCCTTGACGGACAGGTCAAAGAATCCCTTACTTATGAGGTTTATGAAGACAATGCCGGGGGCCTCCACATGTCTATTTTTGAGGAGGATGTAAAAACTGCTGAACTCTTGGCTATCTGCTACAATATTAAGCCGCAAGATGTAAAAGCTTGTATTGCTGACCTTGAGGAGTACCGGAACTGGGAAGGAATTGTCTTGAGGGAAAACGAAGAAGGAAGGGATATTATGGAAGAAAACCATGCCCTTGCGGTGTCTTGCGAGATTATTGACGAAACATACGTTGCCGCAGGTCTTGGACTTAGGCGTGAGATATATTATTCCAACATGGGTGCCGCTGGAAAGGAAGCATACAATGGATAACAAAGTTACGATTTTAGAACCGAATAAGACGGAAGCACTTACATACACTATTTTCCGAGATAGCGAAAAGAATCTCTATCTCGCCGTGTACCGGGAAGATTTAGCTCAAAAAGACTTGAAAGGGGTTGTGTGCTTCCTCAAGCCGGAAGAAGTGCGTGAGAGAATAAAAAACCTTGACAAGTGGGAAACGTGGGAAGACTTAATCTCCTGCCCTTATAATCTGCATAACTTCCTCATGTTAGGTACTATACCGCTATTATTTACAATGATAGATGAAGAAGGGTTGACAGAAATTAGCTTAGAAGAACCCGTAAAGGAGCTTATTTATGGAAAACACTGAAATTATCGGCCCCCACCTGCATGGCCCCTGCGTAACCTACTCCGTTTATGAGGGGATAGGGAGACTACATATCGCAATCTACCGGGAGACAGAATTTAGCAAGATTTTACAAGGGGTTGTTATGGACGTTAAGCCGGAAGACCTTGAGGGTAAGCTAAAAAGAATAAAAAGGTGGAAAGAATTTGAAGGAGCTATGGAGTTTATCGGGGGCGATGAAGTCCCTGATTACATGGACGAAATACTTGACAAGGGGAGACTGATTGATTTTACCATGGTTAGCATGTGCGGGAGGCTCTACCGCTACGTGTATTTTTCCGACATGGGCGAAACGGGCGAAAAGGCCTATAAATACTTGACGAACAATGAATAACGTAAAAGAAACAATAACCGAAGGGGTAAACAATGCTATGGTGTACCGGGTTTATGCCGGGGTAGATGAACACTTGCACCTTGCCCTGTTTGACGGGAGTATCAACTCTTCCCGCCTGCTTAACGTGTGCATAAACGTAACTCCCGAAGACTTAAGTGATAAGCTAAAAAACCTATCTGAATATTGGAGCTGGAATGACCTTGAAAATACTAATCTTAGCCAATTTATCTATACTGGATTGCACAAAGCCTGCAAGATTGTAGAAGAGACTTCGATTGAAGATAAGAAGCTGATACGGAGTACTTTATACGAAAACATGACGGAGAACATTACTAGGGCCTTTGCCGATATAATACACCCGGAGCATATTAGCGTTAAGTACGCCACAATCGATGCGGACGTGACGGACGCTATCACCTACTCTGTCTATGAGGACGAACCGGGGAGGTTTCACTTACTCTTTTACCATGAACGAATTATAAGCGAAACAGAAAAAGGTTGCAAATTGGTTGGAGTGTGCCTAGGACTGACCTTGAAGGGGTTGCGAATGCGACTTGGTGCCGATTGGACGGAAGTACGTAATTGGAGCGGCACAGTCACTGATTCTGAAATGCTTGCGGATATTTCCCCTATTGTAGCAACCAAGTGCAAGTTGGTAGATGTAACATTCCTGCAAAGTGGCGACCTTGTTAGAAGGGTGATGTATTGCATTATGAGTGAACAAGTTAGAGATTCTTACGAAAAAATTTAGAAAAAAGGTATTGACATTATCCACCCCTTTGCTATTATGCCCCCGTACCTAAGAGGTACGCTAAACAACTAAACAAGACTAAAAAATATGAATACATACATTGACCATACCGAAAATCCTAACGAAAGCCTTGAACTGATTGTAGATGACGGCAATTTTGCAACCTTTCAGGCTCCGGCATTGGATAACTCCCTGAGAGACATGATTGAACGCACGAACGAAATGCAAAACATGTGCGCTTATCTGAACTCCATACGTAACCGGGAAGACGGCGCATATCGTTTCACGGCTTATGACGTTAATCTTTTCAGCATAGAGATTTGCGACGGGAAAGGGAATGATTGCGAACTTGTGAAAGGCACTGCATTTGAATGCTTTAAGGAAGTTAACGCGCATATTAAGTACCATTTCGGTGAAGGCTATGCTGTATATGATGATAAGGGATTTTTCGCCCGCTGGTACCCGGTTTGCCAAGCCAAAAAAGAAAATGAATGGGCCGTCATGGAAGATAACGGCGGAACCAACAACTAAACAAGACTAAAAAATTTAGAAAAAAGGTATTGACATTATCCTTCCCCTTGCTATTATGCCCCCGTACCTAAGAGGTACGCTAAACAACTAAACAAGACTAAAAAATATGAATACTTATATCGACCCTACCGAAAAATATGACTGCATCGAATGCGACAACCGCGCCGTAACCCCCGTAAATGGGCGTTGCCCGCACTGCGGAAGTACCGTCTTGGTACTCGCCGAAGAACCGGAAAACCGTGTAGATGAAAACCTTACGATTGTTGAAGGCGTGCCGGAATGGGCAATCTGGTATCTCGAAAATCCGAACGAAAGCCGGGAAGAACTGGAACCGGAAGAACGGGAATCTTTGAAGGAATTTGAAGAAGACTATAGCTTTGAATGCATTGTAGAAGGTAGCGAAGACTCCTTCAACCGCTTCCCCGCCTTTGGCCTTGCCTGCTCGACAGTGGACGTTTACGCCCATGAAAGGGGCAAGGAACGTTGGACGGAAGAAGACGAAGAAGCCGCTAATGCTGAACTGATTGATGAAGTAATGGGGAAAAATGAAGAAGCAGGCTTGGAAGAAGCAGGCTTGGAAGAACTTACCAGCGTGCCTGATATGGTGAATTACCACATAGAGCGGGAAGTTGAGGGTGACGGATGTACTCGAACACGCGCAATCTATTATGTTCCAAGACTTAAAAAGGTTCTGTATTCCAATTTCAGGGAGAATGTGGTTAACGTGGATATTGAGGGACACTATCTTACGGATGCCTCTAATCTCAAAAAGCTTATGCTGGACATTAGCTTCAACCCCGGCGAAAAGGTAGGAGATGAATTTGAGCTGGAAGGATATGAAGATAGAATCCCCCTTTACACTGAAACAATTATGGAGGAAGAAGAAGGTATCTTTTACATTATTGTAATGGATGGAACAAAGGGACTGTAAAAAATATGAGAACCTACATACTGACTAAAAACAATAAAGGATATAGGGTTTACCTGTTCGATGAATCTGTAACACTCTGCATTCCTATTGGTTACGTGGATTCGGAAGATGAACAATCCGCACAAGCGGCGATTAAGAACGTTGAAGTAGCTGAAACAATGCCGGGGTTTAAATCGTATGTTGGCTCCCGTAGGGCCGAAAATGAAAAGGTACTTGAGCTTACCCACGTAGACGTTAACGGTAAAAAAGTAAAGAAAATAATCGCATGAACGGAAAACTTGCATTTTTTGCTAGCTTGGTTGAAGAACGGGAGAGAAGGATTGCAGAAAAAACCCTTACCCGGTACAAGGTAATACATCACTATCTGGATAGCGTAAATCCAAACACGCTTTTCATCTTGGCTTTTGTAGCAACCTTTTCACTCTCTGCATTTTGGAAATTTGACAATATTTTCCTGCCCGTAATTATCGCCATGGGAGTTGCTTTTGGCATTTCATCCCTGCTGGTAATCCTTGTCTCTCTTTTGTGGGATATTACACGCAGAAAGATTGACATTTTAGAAAGGGTAATACTGGACTATAATACTCGCCATAATATCAGGGTTTACAATGCGCGCAATGTGGTAGCGGTAGAAGTTAATAACGGAAAAATTACTTATGAATACTAAAAACAGTACAGATAAATTTTCGGAACTTATCTTTTCAGCCTTGTCCGGCTCTGGCATGCGGGTTTTTGACATGATGACCAGAGAAGAAAAGCAACTGGAAGAGAGTAAGCGAGTTATAGCAGTTTACCCGGATAGAAAGGATGAAGCACTATACAGGCTCCACAAGTCCGGCTATAGGGTAAACGCTAAGCATCAAAAGGTTGAAGGGGTAGGCTTTCTTGCTCTGCTCACTATCCATCATGATGAACGGAAGAAGTTGCTGGTCAGGGCGTTAGAACTAGTTGAAAACGTAGTTGCCCGCCATGGAGGAAGCAAAAGGGAGGTTGTCCCTGAATTTTTCCTGACCAAAATTGAACTAATACTTCCAATCATCGACATTTCCCCGGCTGAAATGGAAAAAACTTTGTCCAGCAAAAAAGAGTTTAAGCCGTTGAGAGTCAAGGCAGGATATGGTTATACAGGGGATAAGGATTGCTACCGTATGACAATTAGTGTACGAAAAAAAATGCTTTTTAGTGTTGACACTAACCCCTAGTTTGCTATTATGCCGTTGTTCCCACGGGAACCCCTACAACAACTAAACCAGACTAAAAATATGCAATACACTGAAAAAGTTATTACGGATTACCTGAAAGGTGAGAAGCGCATGGGAAATTCCCCTAGACGTTTTAGCCAGTACTATGGTCATAAAGTTACTAGTATGAGCTTTAGCGAGTGCACCTTATACAGTTATTCCACGGTAATCGCTAAGGTAGACCGTACCGAAAAGGTCATTTACCGTAGCGTAGCTAAGTACTCCCCTACAACCACTAGACAACAAAACGACTTGGAACGCTTAGGTTTTCGCATGGGGTTTACCTTTGTAGATTGCAGTGATGAACGGGAACTTTTCAAAATTGACTTGTAATGAAAGAATATACCACGTATGAACTGATTGAGGACCAGCGGGGGAATCTGAACCTTGCCATATTTTTGGAAGACGCTTGTACCTTTGAAGAACTAGTGTATATCAGAAATATTGCACCTGAAAGAGTGCTGGAAATGTTAGATGACATTGAAAATTGGAAAAGCTGGAAAGAATGGAAAAAGTCTAAGGGTAGCGGACTTGCACAATATTACGAAGAGCAGAATCAGCTAGGTTCAAACTCCCATGTCATTGCATTCAGCTACGTAAACAATGATAACGTTCTCTGCTCCATGAAGTATTATGATTGCTTAAGAGAGAAGGGGTTAAAGGCTTTCAGAATATCCTAATAAAAAAGTTGTAAAAAAGTATTGACACTATACCCCAGTTTGCTACTATGCCCCCGTACCTAAGAGGTACGCTAAACAACTAAACAAACTAAAAATATGAACAAGTACGACATGGAAAAATTGGACGACCTGAAAGAAACTGGAGACATGGCTTTCTTAGACAGTGTTCCGGTAACGGTAGTTAAGCTTGCTGATTGTTATGAAGTTAGGCAGAACTATTCCCTGCACCGTACATTTTATTCATCCCTTGCGGAAGTTAAGCGTCTTATTGTTTCCCTCTACCGCTAATAGATTGTCATGAAAAAGTTACCCTTCATCTTCCTTCTCCCATTGCTTAGTACCGTTTCCGTTGCGGAACAGTTGAATTATAAATCTTTTCGCCCCCATATTCCTACTCCCTATGAAGTAGGCTATGAAATGGAGCAGGGCAGGATTCAGGCAAGGATAGAATATGAAAACAGGAAGAAGGAGGAAGAAGAATATCTTAATGTCTTAATAAAGAAAGCTTTTTTGAAGCAAGATATTGAGGATGCCCTTACTTACGCAAGGAAAAATCTTTCTCAAATAGGGTACGAATATGTTAAAAATACTGTTAAAAAAGAAAGGCGTTCAGGAGAACTTAGTAAGGAGGATATTGCTAAAAGAATCTGGTTTTATGCTAACCTTGAAAAGGAATTAGAGAAAGAAGCACTTCCAAAAATTAAGAAAGAACTGGAAATTTCAAAACAGGTTCTCCCTAAGATATATTATCAGGTTTTAGTAGGGCACATTAAGACCATGCGGGAGAATAGGGAGATTGAAAGATACCATAACATTCCCGAAGAAATTTCTAAATATCGGAACCGACTTGTGCAGGAAATTGAACAAAAATTAACCAAAAACAACTAAGAAAATGATTGATTATAATCCCATAGAATACGTTACGTACCAAGTGTACCGAAGAAATACCGGGGAATATGTACTGGTATTTTATCGTGAGGACGTTGAAGGAAATGTGTATGTTCCTGAAAACTAATGTACAAGAGAGACATACTTGGTTTTAAAGGGGAAATTATTGGTATCAGCTTTCACGGCAAGCGGGAGAATTGCCACGTTGTCAAGCTAAATAATGAGCTTAACGCACTAATTGCGCTCAACGGGCAACTTCAACCTATCTTTTGCGAGCCGGAAGAAATTCCACGAATGGCTAAAATTTGCCTTGACCTTTGCAAAAACAAGGTTGAAAGCTATACATCCATTGCACCGAGAATAGGACTCCTAGGGGAAAATGTAAGGCTTGCGAAAAGGTATGTATTGGTGAAAAATGATGACGTTAATACTCCTGTACAAGCTGAAAATTACTACAACTACCTTTCTTCCCTGCTCAATTTTTCCACTAGGTTTTTCTTCATCCGCTCAACCAGTAAAACCTACGTTATTTATCTTGGAAAGCATCTAATAACCTCAAACAAAATTCCGAGAGAGATTGCAAAAGAATATCTACCGGAAGCCAAGAGCAAGCGGGCGTATAAAAAATCCAGAAAACGAAAGAGAAAAACACAATGAAAAAAGTTACATTTAACCTGTACATGGACAAGGAAGAAGGGAAGTTCAACCTTGTCCTGACCGCCGAAGATAGCAAAGAACAAAGTTGCGTAACCCTTCGGAACTATGAGCATATAGACTTCGAAACCGTATGCAAAGTACTTAGTATCAGAAACAAAGGAGAAGAATCTCTCCCTGCTGATGGATTCAGTTCACAAGTAAAGAGATTTAACGCGCATCTTCATTCCTATTTTGACCTTGACACTGTTCCGATTGTCGTTCAAGCCGTCTATACGGGCAAGGTTGAAACGGCGTATTCCTCTAGTTTTGAGAAGCTTACGGAAGACCAGCAAGAAAAGTTGAAAAAAGTTATCGAAAATTCTTGACAACCGTTCCCCGTATGCTATTATTCGTCCGTACCTAAGAGGTACAACAAATAAACTAAACAAACTAAACAAACTAAAAATATGGCACTGAAAGAATCAATCACTACGGAATTTGAACTCTATAAATGGCTTAGAGGAACTAGCTTGAGTGATAGCTATACCTTTCCAGCTTTGAGGCATATCGTCGAATATTTTAATGAGCTTGGCGAGGATGTAGAAATTGACAGGTTTATCATTTCGGAGTTCACGGAATATGATGATAGCGGGTTAGTTGAAGCATACGACTATCTGTTGGACAAGGACTACGTGGAAGGCATGGATGAAACTGAAAAGGCGGAAGAAGTCTACAACAAATTAGAAGGTGATACCTATATTTACAAGCTTGAAAACGGAAACTATATTGTAAGGGAGTAAAAAAAAGTATTGACAACCCCCCCCCTAAACAACTAAACAAAACTAAAAATATGGATATAGTAACTATTGACAGTGAAGAAATGGCCCTTATTACAGGGCAGATTTACGGCTATCTGTCCGCAATGGACAAAGCGCACTTAACGCTTTATCCAGCCGAATGGTACGAAGAGAACGGATGCACCTGCTTCAAACTGGTAGGCTATGAGTTCGTTGCGGGCGTTGCGTGCGTAACTAGGGACGGTGAACTTGCTTCCCTTATGGTATCACCCCTCAATCAGGGACGGGGTTGCGGAAGGGTGCTTGTTGATTACGCCGTTGAGAAACTCGGTGCACGGTTCCTTTTCTGCTTTGAAGATTTGATTCCCTACTATGCTAGTACTGGCGTGGGTTTTAGTGTCACTCACTTCATTAAATGGGATGAGGAAATGGCACCTAAGACATGGGACTTTTTCACCTACCCGGGAGGCATGGACCTTGTGTTTATGAGCCTTGATGCAAGGCCCTACCCATGGCCCCTTAGTCTCGGAAGAGTATACAGTAACTTTGACCTTGCCCGTTCTACCGTAGCAAAGACGGCTCAACCTAATGTACTGACTTCTATTTCCAGCCAGAGAAACGGAAGGGACTGTACTGTCCATATCAGCAAAGTTAGTGACGGCCAATACGAAGTTGCTTCCTTCAACGGGCAAAGGTGCAAGGCCAAACTTTTTAGCAACCCGGAAGAAGCTACCAAGTACGCAACCGAATACGCAAATCTCTAAGCCATGAACGAAAAGGAAATTTACCCCACACTCTCAAACAAGTACCCTCACTTTAGTATTAACGACATAGTATGAAGAAGTATGTAGAGGAACTAGAAAACCTAGGTTGCAAAGTAAAAGCAGAGACGGAAGCAGAGATAGACGGGGAGAAGGTACTATACGTAGAATTATTCCTAAACAGTAGGGTATGCTTCCCGACATTTCAAAGACGGCTATTCGTTACTCCCTTCCGCATGGCGGTGCTCCACAAAATACCTACCTATGCAAGGGTATGCTTCATGAACAAGGAACTAATTTCACAATTCGATAACTGGACTAAACTCTATAACTCACTGAACAAAAAATGGCAAGAACTAAACTGAACTTTCTGAAAGCTTGGCAGAGTCAAATTCTGCTCACCGAATACCTGAACCAGCCGGACATTAACCAATGGGTTTACAGTACGGACATGAAGGTAAGCAAGGACAGGTACACGGCCAAAATCGTACTGGAACATGACACCTCCCCTTTAACTGCTAATCTAATTCTCTCCACGTTTCAGAGCTTCACGGACGGCAATGCCGTATTGGATGGGCGGGAGATTACCGTTAGCTACGAAACGGTGAGGCCCTTTGAAGGAAAGAACATTGGATTCTCCATTCACCGCAAGCCTATGAATGGAGTCCTTGTTCAGGTGTTTGAAGATGACGAAAAGAGTCTCTATCGCCACTTCTCCGCTTCCAGTTTTGGAACCGCCCTTCACACCTTGTCTTTAATGAAACTGACAAAGCCCGCAGGGAGTATTCAACGCACTATCTACCGGGAAGACTGCGAGCTTCTCCTCCTGATAGAAAGCGGAAGGTACGAACTGAACTACAACGCACTGACGGCTAGAGAAATTAAGTACCTTGCCCATAGAATGAACGCTGAAAAGTATGATTAAGTTAATCTTCACCCTCCTAATCACCCTGCTTGTACTGTTTGCGGTACTACTCTATACCCTTATCGGTATTCACGTTTACTACACCAAAAAGCTTATCAAACAAAAACTTCAAAACAATAGACTCGAAAATGGAAAACTCTAACAATATTCTGGATTACAAGGACGGCTCCCCCAGCAAGGAAGTAATTGCTATGGCGTGGGAAAAGAAGCAAACCCCTGAGCAAATGGTATTCGAAATGATGGCCCCCTCCACCCATCGCAACTGCCTTCTAGTGGATGCTCTCACCCTTTGTCGTGTAGAAGACCCTATCGCATTCTTTGAAGACCCTACCAACAACTATGACATTAAGCAGGTATTCCATTCCAGCTTTACCCGTGCCATCATTTCCTACCACAAGCACATTGAAGAGGTAACGGAAGTGGATATGACGGACCGCTCCGCATATTCTGGACTGGATGGGAAGGCAGTGTCCAACCTGCTACAGAATCACAAGTACCTGTACAAGTATGCACTGGCTTTCTTTGCTCTCCACCTGTCCGCTAGTTTGGACCGCAACGGCGTAGAGAGTGATAGACGGGTAGGGAACTCTGCCGCCCTTTCCCTTCTCCTGCTCTCTGAAATGGGCAAGTACATGCGCATGTCCAAAGCATCCATGCTACTGACCAAGGAACTCACTGTAATGCCTAAGATGCCCCTGTAATGAATATCAATACTAAAGACTTGGAGTTTACCACGTTCATGCTGAACCGGGTAGATGATACCAGGGGAGCCTTATATGAGGAAGGACATTAACATCTACTATACTACTGAAAAAGAACTCGAAACCCTTAAGAAATATTTATGAACGTATCTACCGCATTCACTATCACCCGTGGGAACCGCAGGGATAGCTATGATGTTGTCATCCTCTTGGAAGTAGAGCAGAGAGGAATTGAATATAGGGAGTATCATCCTATCTATATTAAAAGGGGTGTTACCATAGAGACGGCTTGCAGGATTGCCATGAACCGGGATAGCTTGAAGGGATTACCTAAGAGCGAAGGAAGAACGGCACACCAGAAGAGAGTCATCTGGTTGGAGAATACCAATGGGGACGTTCTTGTAAGCTGGGATGCCAGTACGGGATGGGAGTTCCTTGACCATGACATGACGGAAGAAGAACGGAGAAAGTTTCTAACCCTTCTACCAGATGAAGCGATTCGAGATTTACAAGAACAGTGGAAGTAAGGCTTACTCCATCTGTGCTTTCGAGGACGGAATATCCCACTACCCTTACGCCATCCTCTGCACGGATTCACTTAGGAGGGGTATAGATTTTATACACTTGAGAAGTGAGGACTTAGTACGGGAGCAGGCGACCATAGTAAATGACTTCGGTTTGAAAGAAGAGTATGATAAACTATGTATAGACGACCACCTATTGGTGGGTCCCATCCCTGTCCTCTTCTACAAAAAACCCTACCTGCTCATTAGTCCATCAATATCAAACACCGAACTTAACTTACTCAACCCGAGCAAATTGAATATATGAAAATACATACCACCTATTCACTGTACCGGGAATATGGCACCCCTCGATACCATGTAGCCATATTCCGTGAAGCACCTCTCCCTGAAAAGATTAACGTCCTTTTCTACAACGGCCCCTATGAACTGGACAAGGCCCTTGAGATTATTAAGAACAGGAAGCGGCCGCCGAAGGACGACTACAGCAACAAGCAAGAAAGGTATGATGCTTGGATAAAAGACAATCAAGTTAAGGTTGTAGCCGAAGAATTCGTTATCCAAGATGGGGCCGTTCGTAGCTGGATTGCAGATACGGATATTCCCGAACAGGACCATTACAAAATTGTAAAAATGATGGAGGATGAAGACAATGGTGTTCGACCTGATAAAGAATGAAGACGGGAAGTGGTCCCTGTTCCTTTTCAGTGAAGGCGAGAAAGTATTTCCAATATGGGCGAAGACAAATTTATTTCTTGACATTGCTCTCGACTATGTTAAAAAGCTTGACGCAGGGGCGAACCTGATAGAGGAAGAACCAAGCGACCTTAGCTCCCACGAACTACTGGACACTTACTCCTCTATCTCCGTTGACCAGTCCTACCTATTCACAGAAAATAGAGAATGGTCCATGCGGGTTGGTGAACTCCTTGCTCACGAATATCTAAGAATCAAACAAACCTACGATGAACATTTCAGAAAGACTAACGTATGACTTCTATTCCGGGCCGGAAAAGGGGAAGTTCTCTTTGGCCCTGACTATGGAAACTAATGGCGGCGAAGACATTGAAGTGGTAAGGCTGTACCTTAATGAGAGCTTCGATTTCTGCATGACTATCTTGGAAAACAGGAACAACATGCAGGTTGATGAACTCGAAGATGATGGACTTACTCGAGAGACTAGAGAGCAGGGGGACAAAGAACTTGAAGCAAACGTAATCTCTGTTGAAACCATGGACCTCTTCGGCATGGGACCTTGCATTTCTTTTAACTCCAAAGGTCTCCTCAACAACGAACAAACCAAAAGATTTTTAACCTTCTACAAAAACGAAAAACATGAACTCCATATCTGACGCAATTACTTACTCCCTTTATAAGATGGGTGAAGGGAGGTTCTCTGTAGCCATCACCTATGAATATAAGGTAGGAGAGAAGATGGGCTGTAATCTTTTTACCTATCATAGGGGCATACCCCTCTCCAAGTGCCTTGAGGTAATCGAAAACAGGCATGACGAAGAGACACGTATTCCAGACGACTTCGATGACCCTGATGTAAGATTCAGCACCTATGTGATAGATGACTACCCTATTCCTGCTATTCAAACACTACATAATGGCAAGGTTTTTACTGCTACAGATTTAGAAATGGAGGGATTAACCGAAGAAGAGATTACCCTGCTGAAAGAACTTGACCGTAAAGAACATGAAAGGAAAAATTAAGTTCGCAGTATTCGCAATCCTGCTGGCCCAGCCCGTGCTGGGTATCAGCAGGGACCACCAGTTCACGGAGGAAGAACGACAGGCTGTACTGGAATTAAAGGAACTGAACAATGAGTTCATGAATTACCGCCTCCTTTACCGCCTTAAGAACGAAGCGTTCGAGGTGGCCATGAAGATGAACAACGACAGCATCCTGCTACTAGAGGGAAACCTCGATGTGAAGGGAGCGATTGAGAAAGGAGAAAAGAATATCAATACTCTTCACTCCATCTACAAGCGGATGCTTATGTTGGAAGGGACGACGGACGAATTCAAAGCCGCACAGAAAGTAGAGGCAGAAATTATTCTCAGAGTCATCAACCTCTACTACACCTCCCTCAAGAAAGTAACCACTATTTATAACCCTTCTAGAAAATTCCCAGCTCTATTTTAATCTGGACATAGAGCTACCCCTGTAGTAAAATGTTCGTCACCATGAGTAGTATTATTAAGGAAATCAAAGAAGCAAAGCTTCCTGTACCTGACCATGTAGAGGAAGGAAAGATTGGTTGGAGCTACGATAGCCTTCGTGGCATGGACGGGGATAAGCTATCCAAAGTTCTTGCTCCATACAATCCGGTAAAGATTTACGTACCTAGGATGGGTGCCTTGTCATTCCAGCTTAGTGCGTAATAAAAAATATAGGGGAGACTTAAAGTTTCCCCTTGACATTTCCTTTCCACATGTTATCATCCAACCACATGAACGAAGACAAAGAAACAGAAACCCGGAAGGAAAAGGTAGACAAAGTAAAGGTACTCATTAACAGCAACAATATGCTGGAAATGATTAAGGTAGCCAGCCTTGTACCGATGCTTCTGTTAACCCTCTTCTGCAATTCAGACCTGATTGAACTGTTTGCATTGGGAGTCACCTGCTACTTCATTATCGCCATTGCTGGTAAGCAGAACCGAAACACCAACGTTATTGACAAAACCCTGAACGAACTAGTCTAATGAATGAAGAAAGAATACAGAGAGAAATAAAGGAGATAGAAGAACTAAGGGAGCAATCCCACAAGGTCAGTAAACGTGTAGACCAATACTATAAGGTACAGCTTTTGATTTTAGGAGCCTATTGTCTCATGTTGTTCCTTGTTAAGGACAAACAAATTGTACCCTATTTAGCAGGGTTAATGGCTCTTGTCTCCATCATCAACTGCATCTTTTTTATCAGAAAAATGGGCAAGCTAAACAAGCTTCGCAAGCAACTCTACGACAAGGAATATGAACTGGACCGATACCTTTCCGCATAAATTGGTTCGCAAGTGGGACAGTCTTCGCATCGCAGTGATGCGTTCCATTCTCCCCGTACTAATCGTTCTTCTCGTACTAATCGTTCTACCTGCCCTTCTCGGTATGACAATCTATGAAGTTTATGTAGGCGTATCATTCTAATCTTCAACGACAAAGACTAACATGAATCAAACTGACGTAATCAAAACCATTCTGGACGAACAGCCCATCGTGTCTCACCCCAACCACTACACCTCCCACCCCTCCGGCATCGAGTGCCTTGAGATTTCCCGGTATCTCCCCTTCGGTCTGGGCAACTGCATCAAGTACCTCTGGCGCAGTGGAATCAAGGGAGGCAAAGAGAAGCGGCTTGAGGACGTAAGCAAGGCTCTGTTCTATTTGGACGATGCGCTCGCTGAGTGGCAAGGCATCCGTGTGAACGCTTCGTTCATGATGAACATGGCCCGGTTCCTTCGAGCCATGGCTAGCCCCAGCATTAACAAGCGGGAGGAGGACCTGCTCCTTATCCGTGCTATCACGGCAATGTATCAGGACATGGAATGCGATACCGTGGACCTGAACCGGGAGCTTAAGTCCATGCGTGCTGACTTGGCAGAACTTGTGGAGAAGATGAAGAAACTTGAAGTAGTAGGGGGAGGCGTTGTAGACGTGTATGAACTCGATTGATTTCGCAGAAAAGCTGGACCACCTGTTCACATCTCTTGGCGAGGTGGAAGTACTTGGAAGGATTTACCGCTGGGATAGTGGAAAGAAATCCTTTGTAGATGAAGAAGGATGGATGGACTCCTCTGCTACCTTGAGGGTAGTTAACGGTAGCTTCTCCACGGTCAAGCACATTGACAAGTGGGAGTTCGACCAAACTTTGTCGGACATAATCGAGGACGGATGTGGGGTCTATGCCATGGACTTGGCCGACCCTAAGAACCTCTTCGATAATCACCCTGCTGATATTGAGAATGAGAGATACCAGTACGTTTACTTTGGAAGGGATGGCTCTCTCTATGTTACCGATGAAGTAGAAGTGGGAGAGTGTGGCTATTATGACGTAGTAGGAAATTCGATTCCTCTTGACTTAGCCAAAGTGAGGGGCTATAAATTCCACACCTTACAATAATGAAAGAATTATCACCTTATTATCATGAACTACGACGAACTAATTAAGACACTAAAGGAAGACCACGATTACTGGAAGCAACCTATCCTTGTAACACAGCCGGACGGGGAAACCTTTTACATGACCTATTGGGGAGAGAAGGGAAGCTTCTACTATCTTTCAAAATGCAATGGGGGTCTCATTATTGGAGGACCTATGGGAGACCATCTTCTTCTATCCGATTGCAAGTTCAAGCTGTTCAACAAGATAAACTATAAGACCCTGATAGAAAAGCTTGGAAACAAAGAACTCTGGGCTAGAGTTATCAAGGTATTCCCCCCAGCAGGTGAACCCTTTTATGTGACCTACATGGGAGGCGTAGACTGTCTCTACCTTGTGAATAAAGAGGAAGGACTGTTCACTATGGGTCCCCGGATTGGTCTTCATCGTAGCCTGACTACGTGTGAATTTGAACTGATTGACGCTCCTGCATCCGGGCACATCAACCTCGGTTAAATATCATGAACTACGACGAACTAATTAAGACACTAAAGGAAGACAAGTCCTATTGGGAACGACCTATCTACGTTGAGGAACCTAATGGAAGAAAATACTGCATGGCCTATCTGGGAGAGAAGGACAGCTTCTATTACGTTGAGAGGCGTTATACTAGGTATGAGATAAAAAATCCGGTCAGGAAATTTCTTTCTTTAACTGAAAGCAAATTCAATCTTCATCTAAAGATTGACTACCCCACCTTGCTAAAGAAACTTGAGAACCGCGAACTGTGGAACAGGGTAATTGAGGTGAACCCTCCAGAAAAAGAATCCTTCTATATAAGCTATATTGGTATAGAGGACAGTTTCTATCTAGTGAATTTTACGGAGGAGGATGGTTTCTCTATTGGTAAACAAATCGGTCTTCCCCTTACTTTGTCCAAGAGTATGTTCAGACTTTCGGATAATCCCGGATTTAAGTATTGACAATAAAGGGAATAACCATTATGTTGTTCTCGTCCTAGGGAGAAGTACTCCCACCTAAAAGCATTCGCAAAGAAAGCCCGCTACGTTAATTTCGTAGCGGGCTTTCTCGTTTCTATTTCCAGCAGGAACTTTGAATATCAAACCAGACCTTGGCCTTTAGCTGGCAACCACACACCTTGCAATAGAGGTCCCCGTCTTCCTTCCCGGGGTCCTCAACTTCTCCCAGCCGCTTCGTGGCTTCGAAAATCTTTTCCCTTGCTCCATGTTCCAGAGCACAGGACTTGCAATTCAGGTCCTGCTCTTTCAGCCGGGTACTATGGGGGCAGGCTAGGCATCTATCAAACCTCTCCTGTGCAGTCTCCTTGCTAACAAACTTCTTCCCATTCCGTACCCACCTCAGCATGGTAACGAAGAAAGCAAGAATCTTCTTTGCATCCAAGGGCCGCTCTTCCTGCCATAGGTCCCCTTCATCACCACAGGTTTCACACCACCCTTCGGGTAACAGGGCACACACTACCTCTTCAAACTGGGCATCGCTTATACTGTACCCGTTGTTAATGAACAGCTTGGACACAGCCTCCTTAAGCTGGCCTAGAGTGGGAGCAATAATGGTAGTCCCGGCCAGCTCCTCATTCAACTGCACAGGGACAATGAACCTCCACCCTTTAGGTGGAATGGTCCCATAGAAGGATTTGAGTTTACGCATGGAAACAATATACCCTTGCCCGACACTATTGTCAAGCAAGGGTACACTGTTATGCCTTTGTTGTTTTCTCTTTACAGCTTCTCAGCTTCAACCTTCTCAGCAACCTGTTCAGGGTTTTCGAGGAATGCGGAAATATCTTCCGGGTCAATTTCCAGAGCTTCTTCCGCAAGCTTGAGTTGAAGTCCCAGTTGTTCCTTCACAGGTTCAGGAGTGTCCTTTCTACGCAGGATTCTTTCAGCACTTTCTTCCAACCCCTCCATACGCTGGGGAGAAAGAATCGGCTTCGCTTCTCCATCAAGGAGTGCATCCATCGTAGTCTTGCTTATCCCAGCCGCATCCACAGCGGCATCCAGAATAACATCAGGGTCACTTTCACCCATGCCCTTGAGGAACCCATGGAGAATCTGGTAGCAGTTGGCAAGCTTGACTGCCTTATCCACAACCACACCCTTGTCTCTCTCCATCACCTCGCGCATCTGTTCTTCACTCCAACCTTCCTTGTAGATGTTAGGGTTGAATACACGCTGGTTCTTCATGGCGTTGGTGAAGTCCTTATAGTGTTTGGCAAGACCATCACGGCAAACATCTTCGATGTTTTTGTTGCGGCGAACACCCAAACCAAAGTTCTTCATAATCCAGTTGACCTTGGTACTGTCAGGGTTCATATCCCCGAAGGATTGAATACCAGACACAATCGTGGGATAGAGCGGGAGGTTGTCACGAACTGCTGTAGACAGACGTTCCATCCAACCCAGCGTCTTACCTCCAGCAAGGGAGACCTGAGGGCGCATGCCAAGAGACATGAGCAAGGCGTTGACGAACGCCCCCGGGATTTCTCCCACTCCACCCATTTCTTCCAGCGTAGCGGAGTCCCTAGGTGAAGCTTCGTACATACTCCCAATAACTTGGAGAAGCATGGACGGAGAACCTACCGTGCTTTCAAGGAAGTCAAGAGTGGAACTGACAGGACTATCCTTGTACTTGTCAGGCATCTTGCCCGTCATAGCATCCCATCCCAGTTCAATGAAAGCACCAACGGTATCACCCACAGTTTTGTAAGGCATGAGGTACTGACCATCCTGCACGAAGAAGTTCCCACTGCTCTTATCATACCAGAAGAAGAGTTCCCCATTCTGGTCGTAGTCAGCAGAGAGACCAGCGTTCCTCGCCAGCCAGCGAGTGAAGGAAGAGGACTTGAGGACTTCCAGTTTATCCTGCTCGTCTTCACCTTCAAACATACCTGCGATAGTACGGGAGATAAGAGGAAGGAACATATTCACAAGGGAACCCATGATTGCATTGGAAGCAATGGAACCCGTGAGCTTCTGAACACCGTCGAGGTAAAGAGTGAGTGCTTTACCCTTGCTACCTCTCTTCCATTCATAACCAGCCGCAGTCATTTCTTCCAAGCCATAGCTGATGCTGTAGGGCATACTCTGCCATGTGTGGTAGACGAAGGAGAAGAACGGCATCCCAAGAACGGAGACGTTGTTTACCCAGTCAGGAGTTCTCGCACCCGTGGGGAGCAGGTTCTTCACCCGGTCAGCCGCACGACGCTCCTTGTATTGAGCGAGGTCCTTCTTAGCTTCTGCTTCCAGAAGGTCCACCATGCGGGGGGCCAGAGTCTGGCCTCGGGACTTCCGGTAGTGGGCTTCCTTAAGCTCGGCTTCAACAACCTTGTCCACCTTGTAGGTTTCCGTATTGAACAGGATTACCTTCGCCAGAATATCGGGAATGCTATACGCTTCTGCCATGACTTCCATGGGCTTGACGAACGTCCAGTTCAGGATTCCTTTCGTCCGGTTCCACACTTTCTTGGCGAGCTTCTCGTCCCCACCGACCTCTTCGAGGATGCTACTGAACAGGGCTTGGTCCTCAACGCTCGTAACGGGCGCATCGACCGCTTCGTGCAATAAGCCCTTCTTCCACGCTTCGCGCATGAAGTTAGCGGCACCCGCATCCATAAGCCCCAAGGACTGGAACTTTTTCAGCTTCTTCTGCAACCTGTCTTCGGCCTGAACCGTAGCTTCCGAGTTGGCAAGCTTGGACAGACCAAGGTCCCCTGCTCCTGAAAGAACACTGGCGATTGCAAAGTCCCGAATGATTTCCTGAACTTCCATGTAGCCGTTGACAGTACCCCTGTCCGTAGGCAGGGCACCAGCGTTCAAGCTCTGGCCTACCGTACCAGCCATGTTACGAAGGGTAGCGGAAGGAGATTTGATTAGAGTAAGCATGGAGACAAAGCCACCCATCTTGCGAAGGCCTTGCAAGTCATTCTTCCAATACTTCACCAGTTCATTTCCCATCTTGTCCCCTGCTTCCAGAACCCCGTTGCTGGGGGCAAAGGTTTTGTAGAGGGCAAGAGCCGTTTCCCTGTCAGCGAACATGCCGTTAAGGGGAGAGTTCTTATCTGCAAATTCCAGAACAATGTTCTTCTCACGGTCCCCTTCCGGCGCAACTACCTTGTGCTTAATGAGAGAGGTAGTGATGTCCTTATTGATTACCTGATTCACATACGTTCTGGACTGTGCGGCCAGAGTATTCTGGATAGTACCGAAGGCATCCTCAATATTGCTGTAACCGCGCATGCCGAGGATTTGAAGTTCACTGTCCATCAGGTTCTTTCGCATGGCAAGGATGTTTTCATCATTCCTGTTCTTGCTCAGAGTTTCCCGGAACACCTTCTTGGCTTCGGCAATCAGGCCATCAGCAACATCTCCGTCAGCCAGCAGTCCCATGTCACGGGGGTTGATGGCGACTCCTTCACCGTTCCTCTTCATTTCAAGAGCGGCGCAGGTGCGGATGTAGTTGATAGTGTTCTTCACCCGGGTACGAAGGTTCTCGTCCTTGCTACCCATGATACGGGCGACTACCGTCTTGTCCACATAGGGAATGTCCAGAGCAGAAACAATCTGTTCTTCGCTGTCCAATCCCATCAGGAAAGAGCGAAGGTCCCCTTCACCCTGTCCCATGCTGGTCAGAACATAGTTGTCCAGAGCGATGTTCTTCATGTCCTCCTTAGCCTTGCGGATAGAAGCCTGCACCTTGCTCCGTTCACCGATGGGAAGGGAACGAAGGTGGCTATCCAGTTCGCTGGCCTTGTAGAGCATGCGAGCAAGGGAGACATCACCTCTCTTCATCAGGGCGACTTCATCCCACTTGCCAGCTTCGATGGCCTTGAGTGCACTTTCCTTCAAGGCTTCGCCTTCCAGCATGTAGTCATTCACTTCACCCCACACTTCCTTGCCTTCAAAGCCATGGTATTCACGGCCCTCAAATCCAAGGGTGTCAGCCACGGAAGCCATGGCATACAGGTTGGCAATGAGCTGGGAAGTACCTTCATTGTATCGGGAGATGTTTTCCCGCATGTAGGATTGGATGGCATCATTCAGCATGGTGGTGAGCATGTTGAACTCCGGCTTCGCCTTTCCATGGTTGTCGATTACTTCCATCATGGCCTTAGCGTAGACCTGACCGTTCTTGCCCGTGGCACTGAAAGTACGGGTAAGGTAGGAGAAGTCTTTCACCTTCGTTCCCAGTTCAACCGCTCCACGCCTATGTGCAATATTTACAGCATTGTTGGCGATAGTGCGTCGTGCATCATCCAGTAGAGCCATGAGCCGCTTGCCGAAAGGCTGGGACAGAATTACCTTACGGCTTTCTTCCCGCTTCAAACCATACTCATTTCTCTTACGGAGGCGTTCAGCTTCAAGAGCTTGGTTGCGTTCAACCCAGATGGAACCCGGGCTGACCCAGTGACCATCCTTGCCCATGCCACCACGACGGGTGAGAGCCTTATAGTTTTCCTCCGCTACAGCTATAGCCTTGCGCCTGTCTTCCCGGGCCTTGGCAATATCCTTCGCCGCACGAACAGCCTCTACGTCTTTCTTGAGCAGGGCCATACGGTTAGCGGAGATGACCGAGGTGATAATGCTTTCGAGGTCGTCAACGCTACCCACTCCTTCCAGACCACCGAGGGAAACAAGGCCCTCTAAAATCTGCTTGGAGTCTTTGTACGTAGCGGACAGTTCTTCCGCAATGGCCTTCAAGGCCGCATCGTACATAGCGTTCACTTCGGACTTGACGCTTTCGTCAACCGTACCGTAAACATTCTGGAAAGCAGGAGTAAGTTTCTCCTGTGCTTGACGGAATTGTTCAGCCGCTACAGCCATAGGATTGTCCGTAGCAACCACAGGGGTTTCCTTCGCCACCTTGCTCGCCTGAACGATAGCGGCTTTTACAGCGTTGAGGGCTTCCGTTCCCATGAGAACTTTGGCCGCTCCTTCCGCTCTAGCTATAGCGGTCTTTCTTTCCGCAACGAACTTGGCGAACTTATCGTTCGCGGCGTTCACTTCGGCATCCAGTCCAGCCTTCGCCTTGTCCATCTTTGTCTGCGTTTCAGCGAAGATTCGACGTACCACCTTGGGGTCCATAGCGTTACCAATGTCGCCAGTGTAATCCACGATGGCCTGAATGACCTTGGACTTAGCGTTGGCTTCCATGTTCTTGGTACTGCTTTGTACGAAGCGTTTGATTCGTTCGCTTCGTCCATTGAGCTGACCAATGGAGCTGAGGTAGTTGCTTACGAACTCCTTGGCTTTCTTGCTGTTGCGGGAATCGAACGTGTAGCCGCCTTTCTTCTTGGCCGCCCGGACGATTGCCTTCCCTGCTCCAACAAAGTTCTGAGCATTGCTGAACAGGGCTGGGTCAACACCACGGGTAGTAATGAAGACGTTCTCCGTATCTACCTCGTTCACCTTATAATCAATCAGTTTCGGAGTAACGATAGGAGCACGGGTGGGGTCAGACAGGGTTCCAGGTTCAGCAACGATAGCCATGGAGTTGGTAGGAGAAGCCGTACCCTTCACAGGCTTGGAGCTTTTCAGGACGCTACGAATAGCATTGAGGAGGTTGGCAACAATGCGGGTGAACTTACCCTTACCAATAAGGTTGATGCGGGCAAGGTTCTCCGGGTTGCTCCACCCTTCCAGTTCAGCATCAAACGGAATCACACCTTCTGCTACCACCTGCCCCATGATGGGATTGGTGAGAACGTTCGGAAGGAATTCCCTGCTGGTATCTAACAGGTCTTCACTTTCCTTGGCAAACAGAGCGTATTCCATTTCTGCTACGAACTGGTCAATGGTAATATTGTCCATGTCCGTAACTGCTGTACGCTTAATGCGTTCAACTTCCTTCTTGATGTTGGACCAGTTGGAGCGTATCGTTTCTTCGATGTCCGCTACACGCTGGGCATAATCAGGATTGGTGGAACGAAGGTGGTTGTCCAGAACGTGGGAAAGTTCATGCAGGATAACTTCCCCTACACTCGTTTCCGGGTTAGCCGCACTGGCGTTGATGGCAATGTACTGCGCCTTGCTTTCAGGGTCAACCTGCGTCAGGCCAGCGATATTGCTGTCAGCGTTGATGCTGGTAATGTTCACCGGAATCCCGGCTTCTTCAATCAGGCCAACGATGGTTTCGATACCAGTACGAACCCCTTCGTTTTCTTCAACCAGAAGAATGTCGTCAACGGCATCCTGAATCGGCAGGGAGTCTTCACCAATAGCGGCATAGACATCAGCGGCCCAGTTGCTATCTCGAACAGGGACTTCCACGTTGTAGTCCTTCCACACGCTCTTGTCCGTGAGCAGGGCATTTGCCTCATTCACCTCCGTCTTTCCTTCGAGGTTGATAGCAAGGGGAGCATCAGGACCAGTGAGGTTAGAAACCGTGATAAGCCTGCGAACAGTAGCCCGGTCAACTTCATCACTACCTTCCGTAATGAAGTCAAACATGTCAGGGTCTTCCAGTTCCAAGTCCACAAGCACACTGCTTACCCCCTTCTGAATTTCTTCGTTAATCGGTTCGTTGGAAAGATACCAATCATTGAGTTGTTCAATAAACGGAACAGGGTTGGGAGCATTGTACCCGTAGTCACGGTCAACGTTCAGGCTTTCAGCAATGTCGGTTTCTTCCGTGGGGCGAGTAACTTCGGGAGCAGGTGCTTCTACAGTAGGAGTTTCTTCTGCTTCTTCCGTTACCACTTCCACCGTAGCCAGTTCATCCAGACCTTCGGGCAAAATTGCTTCGCCAGCCGCTACGTCCACTTCAACAGCGGGCATCTTGGAAAGTTCGTTGATAGCGACACCAACCATTTCCTTCTGCTGGGGAGTAAGGGTATCATCCGTTGCCATGTGCTGGATGAACTCAAACTGCAACCGTGCCTTCCCGGCTTCGTCATCACCCAGCTTGTTCCAAGCTTCACCGAAGTTGTTCATTTCAACTCGTGCCCTTTCCGGGAGCTGAGCCATGATAGAAGCAGTGCTGTCCACTGCCTGCTGGGTTTCTTCCCGGCCAGAATTGCGAAGGAGTTTAACTGCACTCTCTTGGCTAACGATAGCGTCGTCAGCAATTTCACTGCTCCTTTCAAGCTGTGCTTCGAGAGCCTGAACAAAGGCACCGCTTACACTGGAATCCTCCTTACGGGATTCTTCAAGGCTACTTGCAAGGAGGCCCTGTGCTTCGAGGGCCTTCTCACGCCTTGCCTGAATTTCAGCAGGGGAGGTAGCCATACGCTGAATAGCAAGACCCATCTCGCCACCCATGGCACCGAGAACGAATATCTTGCTTGCGGCTTCCAGCACATCCCTTTCACTGGCGATGTCCTCTTCCCGAATTTGACCGTTCTGCACAGCCGTTTCCCAACCCCATTGCAGGGCTTCATCAGCCAGTTCTTCAACACCACCTTCAACAGCAGAAGCGGAGATACGCCCCAACTGCTTTGCGATAGACATTACCTGTGCTCTTCCGGGGAGCTGTCGAACAACAGACCAGTCCAGAAGACCGGGACCTTCAAGGCTCTTTTCAAGCTTGGAGATAGCAGAGCCAGTAGGCTTGACACCTAAAGACTTGCGAACCATGCGGACCCAACCAGCCCTGTTATTGAGCAGGGTGGAGGTGACACCGTAAGCAACAGCCGCAACAGAACCCTTCGTGGTGGCTACGTTCTGAGCCATTTCCATCTTGGTTCTTTCCGGGAGGTTGGCGGTTTCAGGATTCTTGTTCAGCTCTTCCATGGCCCGGTTGTAACTGGCAGGGGCAACGTTCTTGAACGTATCACTTGCCGCATCACCGAACACCTTGGCATTCACAGCAGAGCTGGTAAAGAAATTGGGGTGATGGAGAGCAAACCTCTCAGCACCTCCACCAAGCTTAGAGACAATCTGCCCGGCACGGAACATGTTTTGAGTAGTAGCCTTGAGAGCAAGGTTCTTACCCCAAACCTGAACACCCTTGACAAAAGCGTTGGCTCCTCGTCCTACGCCACCAGTAGCTACGGTTTCACCAATCTGACCAGCGAGGTTCATAATCTCTGCACCCCAGTCAGCCATGGCACCGGAACGTTGGAGAATAGCCTGAGTAGACTGTTCTCCCTTGGCAAGGTTGGACCAGAGGGACTGGTACTTGGGAATGTCCCTGTTGGCAAGACCAATAGCGGAAGCGGCTTCGTTGGTGAGGTTGGCTACCGTATATCCTGCGCTCTTCCAGCGGGCCATGGTCTTAGCCGTGGCACCCATGAGAGCAAGGATAACTTGGCTGTCCTTTTCATTAGCAACGAAGTCCTGAATGATTTGCGCATCTTCCTTCCCTTGAGCCTTGCCCTGAGAATAGAAGTCACGGAAGTCATCATACGGTCCCATCTTCGCCAGCTTCATGGCGAGTTCACTATGTGGGAGCAGGCCCCTCTTAATCAGTTCTTCAACTGCGGCGTACTGGTCTTTCAGCATGTCTACCGTCAGAGCGGCTTGCTCCTTGGCAACACGGATTAAACCATCCCTCCACTTGTTCACGGTCGCTTCGTCCGCACCGTCCGCAATGGCCTTATCGGCACTACGGTTGATTAAGTCCGTGTCGTACACTGCGAGAGGATTGGAGTCAGCAGTGGCGTTAGCTACCATCTTCTTGCTCACCGGGTCCCAAGCCATGATGGTATTGGTCTCTTCGCTATCCAGCAGGTTCCCCTGCTTGAGAGGAAGCACAAGAGAATCCAAGTACGTGTCCAAACTTACACCCAGTTCTTCTGCCTTCTGCCTTGCGGCAATGCGGTCCACACGGAAGTCTCCACCAAGCTGGTTTCCATTTTCGTCGAACAGGGCATAGACAGATTCGTTACCCCTGCTCTCCCACTTGCCGAGATTGAGAGGCTTGTCATACCCGAGTCCCATGCCAAGCTCCATAGCCTGACCAGCGGTGCTCTGGTAATTGGAGACAGCCGCACGGGCAACGGTAGATACGTCGTTGTCCTGAGCTTCACGAAGGTATTTCTTGGCAATGCCGGAAACACCAACAGAGGCTACAGTTCCTTCGTCTAGACCAAGAGAGGACAGGTGCTCGTTAATGGCATCCTTCTCTGCCTTCTGGTAGTCACTTTCTACAAGGGCCTGACGTTCCTGCGCAAGCTGGGTAGTTCGAGCAAGGATGTTTTCCCGTACACTTTCAGGAACATCATTTGCGTAGACTTCTTCAAGGGCATTGCGAGCAAGGGAACTTTCATCATCAAGTTCGTTACGTACGTCAGTATACGCTACGCCCGGAGCGTTCGTAGCGATTGAAGTGGCCAGCTTGTCCTTTAGCTCGCGAGCCTTGCGGTACGGAGCAAGAGCTTCCTCCTGTACCGCTACGTCTGCTTGGGCGTTGCGGGCGTTGAGTTCGATAAGTGCGCTTGGATTTTGAAGGAAGAACCGGGCCGTCTCGTCAAGTACAAAATTGACAAGATTAGAAGAGTCGCCAGAACTTCCCTCTTCTCCCTCCCCCAACGGCTTGGTCCCTTCTACTTGCGGAGCCTCCCCATCCTCTTGACGTGCTGGTAATGGGAACTTTTCCCCTGCCTTACTATACGCTTCGTAGGTTCTTCGGTCTTGTCGTCGGATGTTTTGGACAAGATTGGTGAGGGATTCAACGTCGGGGATAAGGTAGCTGAGGTCTTTGGTACGTCCTTGTTCACGGGTAGTAATGGATTTGATGTTGTTGATGATAGCACGGGCGATGTTTTCGCTTTTCATATTCTCCTTGCTGGGAGAATTCACAGCGTCAATAAATCGTTCGTCAACAACAAGCTTACCATCGGGGCTTTGAGCAACGCCCCAGTTGGACTTGGAGAGAATACGGGAGACCTGCTGGTCAGGAGAGAGGTTCCACATCTTGGCCTTCTCGTCATCCTTCACACGTTCGGAAGACAGGACAAGAGAGGCACCAAAGTTTTCTACAGAGCTACGAACTTTGCTAAGCTCACCTACATCATTAGCCTTAAACTTTTCAACGTCAAAAAGTTCTTCCGGCTTTGTAGAGGAAAGGTATTCATCAAGGGCCACTCGGTTTTCAATACCGATTCTCCGGCCCGGAGCAACAGTACCAAGGTACTGACCAAGCTTCTTATCCTGCTTCTCTACTTCCTTTTCGTAGTCCGATTTAGCCTGTTCAGCCAGTCTATGTTCACGGTCTTCCCGGCTTTCTTCCCAACGGACATCACTCCGTTGCTGTTCAACTTGGGAACGCTCCTTCTTTTCCTGCTCTTCAAAAGCGGCGTTGAACCGTTTAAGGAAATCAGCCTCAGCTTCAACAGGAGCAATCTGAGCTTCCTGTGCCCGCTTCTGGCGGCCTTCTTCCCAAGTAATTTGACTCTGCTGTCTACGCAGGTCACGATAGTACTCAGCCTCAGGGTCTTTAGGATTGAAGCTGGTAAAGTCTAATTTGTTTTGGTCAGGCATAACTGATTCTTTTTATAGTATGTTTTCATTCTTTTGTAAACCAAAAAGAAAGGCGCAACCCATTCAGGTCACGCCTTCGTAATAGCATAGGTAGTTATTTTGTCAAGAACTAAAATCCAAGTTGAAGTCCAAGCCCTCGGTACTGGGGCTGACGGAGAACTTCTCTCCATACCTGCAACTGGTAAGCTCTAGGATTGGTTCTCTTTAGGTTGCGTAGCTGTTCAGCTCTAGTACCTTCTAGACCTCTAGCCTTTCGGATATGAGGAGCCTGCCTCTCCTCCGTCCTCGCTTGGGACTGTAACTGCTTCTCGAATGTACGAATATCCTTTTCCAGCATCCGGCCATACCGGGATTGAAGAGTTGGGCTGTTCTTAATCTGATTCACAAGCAGATAGCTCTTTGCCATTTCTCTGTCATCAGGACTTGCTTCCCTACTGGTTGCAACCTTGGTGAAGTAGTCTACGTCCCTCTGATAGCTTGGGGTGCTGGTGCGGGTAGGAACACCTTCCATGGTCGGTACTAGAGGTTGCTTGGTAGCAGGTTGGGTGGGAGCCTGTCTCTGCTGGGCCTGAGCAACGGAAGTTCGGTACACCCTATATTCAGCAAGCCATCGGTTACGTTCTGCTTCCGAGAGCTTATTGAAATCTTTACCTTGAGTAGCGGCAAGCTTCTGTAGGTCAGCCTTGAGCGTATCATCATCCGGAACTGTAGTAGCAATAGCATTTGCTTTGGCTTGGGACTGAGCAGGAGCCATAGCCGTACCTTGGGTTTTCTGCTGAGTTGGTATAGTATACTTCCCCTGCTCAAACCCTGTAATATCAGCAACGTCCTGCCGTGTCAGCGGCTGGCTAACCCCTTTCTGATAAGCGGCTTGCTGTTGTTTAGCATACTGTTCCGTATTAGGGTTGACAGCATTGGAAAAAAGTTGCTTATCCGATTCACTCTGCAAGGCATGGGTTCCAGACATGAACTGGTACTTTGCTTCGTCAACCAAAGCTCGCTGGCTCGGACTAAGATTCTTCTGCTCTGCGTATTCATCCAATTCACCCCTCTTCAATCCAAAGATGTAATCCCTGTCTTGGTTATCCCCTTGTTCGGTAAGGGGTTGCTTAGGGGGAGACCCGGCAGGCCGAGAAGGCACAGAAGCCATTGTCGGCTGAATACCCACATTGCTATTTTGCTGAGCAATGGGGGCAAGCTGTTCAGGTGTAGGTACTTTACCGGGGTCATTGTTGGTTGTGGGTCGGATAGGAATGTCTGGGTTGGAAGCAGGAGCAATGTCTTCCATTACTGCCTGTCTGTTTCTTTTTCCAGAAGCTACCTTCGTAGCGGGGTCGTCTTTTGCTTTAGGATTCTCAGCCATAGCGGGTTACATTGGACAAGTGAAGTTCGGTTGATTCGTGCCTAGGTTCTGCACAATACGGGGAGTAATAAGCGTACCTTGACGGGTCTTCCTCAGGCTATCATTCAAGGTCTTAACGGCAATGGAGTAGTAGTCCAGAGCTTGAGCGGTGTTACCCAGTTCCATGAACCGGACATATAGAAGCATGGACTTGAAGGCAGGGTAGCAGTTCGGAATAACAGTGAGGTCGTCAGACCAATAGTTATCGTCTCTGATATTCCCGCTGAGGGGAGCAAGGGAAATCTGCATATAAACCGTGAGGTCGTTCCCTACCAGAGAAGGAGAATCCCCCTCTTGTCTGGCGTGTTCCCCATTCATCACCTTATACTTCCTCAACCCATTCTCGTCAATACCCATGTCAACAAGCAGGGGGTAGGCATAGCCGTGGGTACTACCGGAGACGGGATTGAAGGAGAATAGTGAGATGATAGTATACTGCCTTCCGCTACCAGTTCGAGCAAGGAGAATAGAGTCCTCTCCGTTCTGTAGCGTTATCTCGTCCCCAGCGTTCGCAACGGTCTCAACGCGCTGAATGTACGAATCGAGCGTTACGGTCGCTTCGTTAATGAGAAGGTTCTGTGCTTCTTTGAGCATTCTACGGAATTCGTATTCTGCCCCTGTGGGGATTTCCCCCATGACAAGCGGCATTAGCTCGTCACGGAGGTTCCCGTATTTCAGATTGATTGTCGATTGAATAGGCATGGTTTATGCAGGAGGATTGATGGTGACTTTTCTGGCGAGGATGCCTACGCCACGGTTCTGTACATAGACCATGGTTACAGGCTTCCATCTGGTGTGGGTTGTTCCCGGCCAAGTGTAGTTAGTATATCCGCTAACCCACTTAGCATCATTGTTCCCCACCGTAACAGTGATGTTAATCTGCGGGTGAAGGCACGCAGGGAAGTTGCAGGTGACAAGGGGAGACTGGAAGGAGCCACTGTTCGTAGTGTGCTGTACATCCACACCGAGACCCCATCCTGCCGGGAGGGTTCTATTGGGACTATAAACCTCCTCAACGATGGCGGTGCAGGGACCGGAGTACCCATTCCTTGCCATCAGGGAATTCACGAAGTAGGCCCCACCTTCCTGCCCGTTGAGAGCAGGGCGGGTATTCCAAGCGTAGATACCGAAATTGCCGAGCACGGGAGGGAAGGAGAAGTTCTCCACGGTGGTATACTTGCGGTAGTACCCTTGTCCCGGGAGTTGCATGTAACTGTCCACGGCGAAACAGGGGTTCACGAATTGCCTTACGACCAAGGTGGGCACCTCGTCCGTTTCGGTCACTTCGTACACGTTGCCTTTTAGTACGGCAAGCTGAACGGCGAACTGGAACACTCTATTAATGTCATTGTTCCGTGTAACGGTGATGTTCTTGAGGAACTTACCACGGAAGACGTAGTTACCGGAGACATACTCTCCATCTTCCCCTTGCTCGGTAGAAATTTCAATCCCTTCGGCCTTCTGGCTGGTGTTGCTGATTGTAAGTCCCACCTTGGCAACTTCCTTACTATTCATATCAATAAGAATGGTATAGTTGCCGGACAAGTCTCCACCCCAGTCAGAGCAGATGATGTTCATGTAGAGGATTCCACCCTTCACATAAAGGACTGGGGTAATGTTGCTAGGTTTAGGAGAACCATAGGTGAACTTGACCTTGCTGGAATAATATTCTGCTTGACTTATAGACGTGATAGGATTTTCTCCCATGGGCAGGATGTCCATGGACTGGCCTACAAGGTTGCTACCCCACGCCTTGGCGTAAGAGGCAGTACACATTTCTAGCTTATAAATCCCATCATCAGAGAACCAAGGACCATCAGGGTTAGGAACATTGTAATTATTTTCCCATGTCCAGTTACCGGGTCCCGGGCTGGTTTCGTCAGGGTAGGATTGAATCAAGGGCATCGTATAAACGTTCTTGCTCTTGTACTTCAATGCGATAGAGGCTACGCGAGAACCAGATTCAGGTCCTTCCTGAACAAATTCGATAGGAGTTCCTATAAGTCCTCGAGTATCGGAACCTGTACCAACAGCCAGATTTCCCCCAATCGTCATCCATTCGACCTGATAAGGTCCGCTTTGGGTTACACTAAAATCGGAGAGATTAAGAGGAAGAGGGGTGAAGGTATTGTCAGGAACTTCGTAAGGAACTTCTCTCTTGCTGGGTTTAGGACGACGAACGTAGTAGGTATTCCCCAAGGCATCTACCTCCTTAGTGAATCCTTCCTTCTCGTAGTTAGCAATGAAGTCCAGTGTAGGTTCCTTGACCAGAACTCGTCTCACTGGGAACACGTTCCCCGTAAGCTGGTCAACTTGGCTCTCCCACAATTCATCCACCGTTTCATAGGTGGTGCAAGTGGTAACGGTTTCCTTCTGGCTATGTCCTTCTCTTACAACAACGTCAGTACTAGTGGACCACTTACTGCATTCCTTGCCCGGGGCAACTACAGGAGGGAGGTCTCCGTTTGCACCCCAGTCAACATTCTGGCTCGTGGTCTTAGTAGTATTTACGCAACGAACAAAGGCAGAGGGAGGATTACAACAATCTCCGCTTTCAGTCTCACCCTTGCTGTTAATGACAATGTTGCTGAAAGACTTAATCATCCCCGTGATAGTGTACAGTTGGAGAGCAGGGAAAGAACCCTTATCCCAACCGTCATTAAATGGAGTGACATCCAGAGCTTCTTGTGGCATGTAGGGAACCTGAGCATCAAACTCGTTGGTTCCGTTTTCCGGGAACCCCCACACTTCTCTGCTCCACCTCTGTGCATTCTGTGCCCTCCATTTCCCTACATCACCGGGACCACCTTCATCAAACACCGTTTGACCAGCAGTCCATTGGGACACAGGAATAAGTTCCTTGACCACAGGACCGGGCATTGTTTTGTAGAACCGAACAATGCGAACAAAAATCTTGTTCAGGTAATCCTCTTCAAAAGGAACTTGCTCTTCATGTACAAGCTGGGCATCGAAGCCAGTGTACTTGTGGTTACTTTCATAGTCCGGGTCCAAGTCCACATTGCTCGGGTCAAAGCTACCAATAGCAGGGGAGACTGGAACTTCACTACGGAGGTACACGAAGGTTCGCTGAATATCATGGAACGTTTTCAGTTCATCTTCTGGCTGGGTTCCGTTAAAGAACTCCCCATCAGTACCCGTAGTGTTCAGCGTGTAACCATCCCTGTCCTTCTTGTGGGACATGATGTTGTACCTATACTGTTCCACCGGGGGAACCACATAGAAGAACCTATAGATGTTCTTCGTATCTTGGGTCTGTACAGGTTCAATGTGGGTGAGCACCGCCGCCCGCATGCCTTCCGTCAATCCCATGGCTAGTCCAGACTTAGGCTGGAACTTGGAGCCAAGAACATACTTAGGAAGCTGGTTTGGTGTAACCTGTTCGTCCACATAGAACATCAGGTTTTTTAGAATAGGATTGGGGAAAGACAAAACAGGCTCAAGCCCCAGAGCAGTATTATGCTGGAAGGGTTGAGCACTCCTGTCAGTAGCCCCTATGGGGACGCTGGGTTGTCCCGGCCTGACTGCTGGTGTGTTAAATTGCGGCATTTTCCGTTTTAGTTAGAATGCTAAAGGGTGGAATAAAAACTACGGCTATTGTACCGAAGAGGTTAAGATGTTTAGCACAGCCACAGGGGATTGTCAACTCTTGTTTTCTGTAATACTTCATACCTGTAACGGTATCTTCCAAGAACCCCTTGACCACCTTAATGATACGTTCATGTTTGTCCGTATAGACTGGCGGTAATTCTCCGTGGGCACGCATAAGAATTCCACTGCTCGTATTACTACTCCCCATGTAGAAAAGAGAAATTCCATTCTCGTCAGTTATCCATTCACCTTCTGGAAGTTCCGTAACAATCTCCACCATATTGTGCATGTTCCAAAAAGGGAGAAGACCAAACCTTCGCACGTTTGAATGAATGGAGTTTCTTTCTTTTTTTAACTGTTCGAGCAAGGTACTGGTTTCATCCAGCACCTTTTTCTCTTTATGAAATATTCTTTTTAACTTGGAGTACATGGGAGTGGGAGCATAGTCTTTCAATCTCGGTTCAGCCTGATTAGGTAGTCCAGCTTTTCATTCAGCTTCGCCAGTGCTGTTCCTACCCCGTGTATAGCTTGTACAGATTCTTTTGTCAATTCAATAAATTGTTCGTCCTTCTTGAGCGTCTGAACCATACGCTGGGACAAATATTTATAGGCTAGCCTAACTCCAACAATAACGGTAATCAAAACCACCGCCGCAAAGGGTGTGGCTTCGGAGACAATCTTGTCGTAAAGACTCAAACCTTGGGGGCTTACTTGAGCAATGACGTAATGTTGGAGAGGAGAGAACATGACATAGACTTCTATACTAAAAAAGGGAGTACACTTTTTCGTTCGTGTACTCCCTAAGTTCCAGGGGGGGGGGGAAATGGCTAAGAGTAATATAGACTATCCTACCAATTCAGGTCAAGGAAATTCTCAGCAATCTTTTCATCCTCTGTCCATCTACGTTCCCAACCCTTTTTGAAGGTGCCATTCTTGTACTGGCGAAGGGACTTGTAGTAGGCTTGAATCTTGAGATTGAATTGAAGGAGAACCTTTTTCTCCCCGTACTCCGTTAAAACATCCCCTAAAGCTTTAGCCGTATTCTTCCCCCACTTGCCATCAGTAGCAATGGGAGATTGAAGGAATGTGTTGAGGGCACGTTGCAGGCATTTGATAGAAGCAGAGATACCTGCATTGAAAGCGAAGGAGCGGAACCTGTATTGAATAGCATGGCAATCCAAAAATTCCATTTCTGCTTCAATACTCTCCGTGATAGATTTTTCATCTACGGAGTGAATCATGCTACTCCATGCAGACTGCCTCCTTCCTGCTTCAATCTCCTTTCGGATAAAGTCCACAACTTCGGGTTCATAGCCGTCACTCAACCCAGCAACCTCCCATTTACCACCACGGTCTGCGGCAGGTAGCCTGTGTACCCGCATGGTATCAGGGTTAACACACTTAGGGTCTTCAAGGTTAACGATGTTCAGGACCATGCAACGAACCAGTAGAGGATAGCTAGAACGATTTTTCTCAGGGTCAAGCAAGTCACTTGCATTAAACCCTTCCCTTTCCTTCTCTTCGGTTTCCTTCTCTTCGGTTTCCTTCTCTTCGGTTTCCAGTCCCAGTTTTGAGGCAATGGCTTTGGCGGTGTTAATCCCGTAGATACCATCTGCGGTTACACCGACACTATCTTGAATTAGCTTGGTAATTTGGTTCAAGTTCATGATAATAAATTGTCAGCGTGACATTCAGCGATTTCCCACTCAAAGCTCATAAGATGCTTGTAGTCAGGATAGAATTCAGATTCTTCGTTCAAGGCATATCGCTTTCCCTTAATGATGCAGGTGCACATACCTTCACGAACTTCCGAGCAAGGGGAGAGAAACTGGAAAATCCAGTCATCTCCTTCTCCTCCTTTTTCTTCACGTCCCCTCCAAGCTTCTCCGTCTTCTTCCTCTTCTTCATCCACAAGGCAACGGATGATAAGCCAGTTGTCTCCCATCGTAGGGAGCTTGGCCGCCATTCCAATCCTCATAGATTCCAGAGCTACACCGAAGGGCAACTTCGTATCACTTTTATAATGAAAGAGGTAGAACCAGACATCCTCCCCACCCTTCCTGTTTGCTTCCTTAATAAGCTGAGGAATATATTTCCGGGAGATGTTCTTGGTGAAATTGGAGTCGTTAGAGCAGATTCCTACCCCATTGTCTTGGGGGAAGAGAATGTTAGGCATACTGGTGGAGTACTTTGAGCAAGGGTTCAATATCTTCCTTGAAACTAGCAACGATGTTTCTAAGAGCAGGGATGGGAGCATTCTCTTCCATGGTCTGAACAGTCAGTTCATACGCGCTCTCGAACAGGTGCAAAGCGGACGAAGTGTCCTTATCGTACAAGACGGGCTTAATGTCCATATCGACTTCCTCATACGTAATGTACGGTAAGGACGCTTCGATAAACTTGTCGATGTAGTTATCGAAGATTTCCGTAATTTCATCGTACTTAGTATGATGAAAGCCAGAAGCCGTTCCGTAGTGGCACAGCCGGATGATGTTCCGGCAATAGAGTAATGTGTGAATGTTAACGTACATTATGGTAACATTTTAGAATGTTAATGAGTTCGTTGTGAATACGGACACCTACGGTCAAAGCTTGAAAGACTTGGTTAGTAGTGTCCTTGATGGAGATAGTTACGTCCATGTAGGGATAGTCCCCTAACCAAGTGTACAGGTCCGGGAGGACATTGCCTAGCGTAAACTGACCATTGGTGATGGAATATACGCCATTCTCTACCTTGCATGACAGTGGCGGGAGTTGAGCCTTCACCGTCTTGCCTCGCCTATTGAATACAACTACTTCCAAAATGGCGGCAGGGTCAATGCTCGTAATCCCACAGTTGTGTACATGCAGGTTAAACGGGTATACGGAATCAGGAGAAGCCATGACAAGCTGAGGGTCCGCTATACCCCAAGGGGTAGGAACCATTGCGTCAATCTGCTCGCTCTGCTGGGGAGTAATCCATCTGGCCTCCCCTAAGTCATAGTGTAAGTCGGACCAATCCATGAGCGTATTTTAGGACCTAAGTACTCCGCTGTCAACAAATCCTTTCTTCTTGTGAATGAAGTAATAGTGATTATTGTATTCAACGGTAAAGTACCCTTGGAACCCCTCCGTTGAAGTCCCCTTCCATGCGAAGTCTTCCTTACAAGAAATGAAAAGAGTAAGGCGGCATTTGTCTTCTTCGTGACTGTACTCCACTCCTTCGGGAGATACCTCATAATAGAGTTTCCATTCTTCATCCCCACACAGGTCTATAACTTCAAACACCCACAGATAACCGTTAGGGTGTACTACGGAAACCAGACTCTTCCCTGAGTCTACATCGTAATGGTACTTAACACCTCCCTTAGGGAATTTGAGAATGTCTCGGAATTCTTCAAGCACGGCTGAGGTATATCCCGAGAACTCATAGTTCTCTTCAAACCTCTTACACGCCTGCAAAAGTTCCTCAGAATTATATTCTTTGACAAGCCTGTCCAGCGTTTGAAGTGGAGCCTCTATCGTTTTGAATACTTCGGGAAGAACCCCGGAAAGATAGTCTACTGTCTTCTCATACTTCCTCTGGTCTTCTTCCTCCAAAGTTTTTTCTACAACTCTAAGGAAATAGGCAGAATTGGTTTTAAGTTCAGCTTGTGCGGCTTTTGCCTCCTCAAGAGAATCCACAGTGATAACTGCACGACACTCCGAGCGACAGACGGTAACTTTATACTTGCCACCTTCCGTTTCTTGAATACCCGGGCCGTAGGGGTATCTTTCCTGCTTGATGATTTCATCCACGTTTCGTTTAGTTTCTTCGTTCATGTTTATACAGGGAGATTGAAGCTAAAGCCCTTGGGGGTAGGAGCTTGGAATACATTCAAATTAAATGCGTAATTAACCATCGCACTTTGGACATCTTCGTCAGCAAGGAATTCCTCACAAAGGATAGTGTATGAGCAGAACCTGTTGTGGTAGAGTTTACGGAAGCTACCGAAGGTAGATACAAGGTTGTCCACCGTATCTTCCACCAGCATGAGCTTATTGATGCCAATGACATCCGTGAAAGAAAAGATTCCGTCAAGGCTTTCTACTCCGCTTGCAACCATCTGGTTCGGGCAGGAAATAACCTCCCTCTGCATTTGCAGGAGGAAGTTGTGTTCCAGATAGGGACTAGAGAGGTTGGTAAAGAAGATGCCATGCTTCCCTTTACCAAACTTCTCATAAGCCTTGCTCAGGAAATTGGTGGAATACTCCCCATCAGTATTGTAGGTAAGGATTCCATAGTGTTCACCATAGGCCAGTGCTTCCAGATTGTCTCCAACAAGGACAATATCCTCGGGCTTTACCCCCACGTTGCGGAGGTAATTGATGAAGAGGTGGAGAACCTTCGTGTCCCGGTCCTTGAAATCCACTCCAGCATAGGAGTGAACAGGAAGGAACACCTTGAACTCCCCATTGTCTATCCAGTTTGGTTTGTTTTCGTGCATGTGGGTTGACTGTAACATGAGCCAGATTTTTGTCAAGCTCTTTCTTTGAATTTTAATCCACTGAAATATTGTCTCGCAATATCTCCTACGGCTCCTGCTTCCAAACTCCCTCCTGAACAGCACATTAGAATCTCGAAGCTGATGTTCCCAAAGCTTTGCTGAATCGGAAAAACAGAATATCCGAAAGGTTCCATGTACTCCATGTTCACTATGTAAGTATAGCTATGGTCAGGGTATTCACTAGATTCCTGTTTGGGATAATAGTTCGGATAGACTTTGTAAATCCTACCCATACTAGCATATCCATTCTCGTATTTCCAAGCTGGCGGGTCCCCTTCCATCAAGCCACGGAGAACTTCCATATTATGGAGTGTCATCAGGTACGCCTTCCCGCTTCCTTCATCTACAAACGGAACAGGATAGATGATGAAGGGAGCAGGGGAAACTGCATTAACAACACTCACAGGTCCTTCATTATCAACAGCAAACCAGATAGCTCCCGTATCGTTTGGCTGGAAATCCTTCCAAGCCAGCTTAGGTAAACCTGAGGCATCCGAAAGAAAGTTCTTGTAGTAGGAGTTATACTGCCACCTGTAGTCCTCAATGTTAGGCATACAGGAACCAGAATCCGAAGCAGTGAAAACACCTACCCCATTCTCCAATGTAACAACATCATTCATATCGAAGTTGTTACCCTTCTTGTCAATCTCAAAACGGGCAGGAAGTTTTCTCTTGAACAGTCCACCTCGTTGTGTAACCGTCACTCCAGTTTCATCTTGCTCAATCCACCCCCTACCAATGTTGGGGGCTTCAATCGCCGCAAGGTGGGTGAGGAAGGAGACGCATTCACCAAGGTTCTTGAACCTGAGTCCGGGAGTAAAGCCACCGCCTCCCTCTAGTATGGAAGAGGACAAGGTAATCACAAACCCTACGGGGGATAGTGTAGAACCTGTGCCCGTTCCGGGGAAACCAGAGGAAGGCTCATACAGTCCAAATTGAGCAGGTCCTCCTAGAACACTGTCCTGAAAGGCTTGATACCTGTCCTTCTTTGAACTGGAAGGGGCTGTAGTATCTTGGACAATCACGATACTTCCCTCTCCTGTGTAGCCATAGGCCATAGGGTTAATAGCTAGAGAAGGGGGATAGTAGATTTGAGGATTGCTTTGATACGTAGAAATGTCTGGACGCTGGACAAAATCCTGTCCAGTCCATGAAAGGGAATTCCTGCCCATGTAACTCCGGGCAGGGTAAACTACTGGTGGTGGGGTGAAAGCCATTAGATTGTGGGGAAGTCGCTCATACCGTTGGAGCTACTCACATCTAGGAAGCAAGCGGCTCCGTGTTTAATCTCTTGCGTTGAGGCATCCTTCTCCCAATAACCAGGAATCCACACCTGCCTTAAACTGTGGAAGGTGATTTGGGTGACCTTGTGGGTAATAACCGAAGTAGAACCAGAACCTGTTCGGGAGAATGTGAGCAGGGCAATAACCTGTCGGCTCCTGCCTTCGCTAATCGTGTCGCTCAACATCTGCTGTACCATAAAGCGCATGTCTTTATTGTTGCCTGTTGGAGCGGTGTACTTCAAGCATTGAAGGAGAGCCCGTTCCTTAACGGTCGTAGTGTAGTTATACCCGTAGAGGTACTCAACGTACACAACGTACTTATTGCCGTTCTGGACGTTCTGCAACGAAATGAGGGTAGCAGGAGTAAGGGGAACGTTCTGGTACTTGTCGTTCATTACGGTCGCCCCGTTCGGGTCGCACGTGATGCGAACCTGGCCCGTAGAGGGGTTTAGTACCTTTACGCCAATCTTCCACTGGGAGGGTCCCCCACCTTCACCACCAATGACAAGAGCACCGGAATGCAACTGCTGGATATTCCCGTTGCCGTCAATCCGAGCAAGCTCAAAGCTAAAGTCTGCACTTGAGTCCTTATTGAGCGATACGGACGATGCGGACCTATCGTTCGTTACGTTCAACCAGACCGTTTTGTTCGTTGGGTTCTGTCCAGCAGTGTGTCCTTTCACTGGGTTCCCGTCGACCGCTGAGTACGTTACGGAACCTACCCGGGAAAGTTCTGTTCCCTCTACAATAAGGCCTTGCGTGAACCGAAGCTGGGGCCAAGCACCATTACTATTCGGGTTGTAGAATACCTTAAAATATTCCCCGGGGTTGTTGCGGAGGGCACCGATGTCTGCATCGATAAAGGGAGGCTGTGCCTGTATGTCTTCGCTCCCATAGATAGGTGTCTGAATATCAGGCCACACTGTGCCGTCCATTCCATAGTTGGAAACGTCTGGCAATGGGGGTAAAGAAATTGGGGCGGGAGGAATTTCCCCCTCGCCCTGATAACTTGTAACTGAATCTTTGTCAACCATTGTTACTTAGTCTGCTGAACAACCGGAGGCTGTTCCGTCTGCTCCATGTTCTGATAGATGGAAATGACTCCCGTTTCCGGGTCATATTCTGCAACTGCACCGGAGCAAGACTGTAACCCAAAAGCGGCGGCGATAGAGAGGCCTGCCACGATAACAAGCTTCACGATTTCGACAATCTTGTTGTTGGCTCCAAACTTGGAAACCGTAGTACCGATAACCTCGGCCACGACCTGTTCCTTGTGAGCCAGAATGTAGTCTGCCTGATTCACGAAATCCTTAGTAGACTCTGCGGGTTGCTTGTCAAAATCATCCTTGTGACCAGCCATCTGGTACAGTTTAACTGCTAGCTTTTTAAGTTCGTCTTGCATGCTTGAAGTGTAGATTATTTGGATTAGTGTGTCAAGTCCGTTCTTCCGCTAAGGTCAATGCCTTCTGCAAACCAGCCATAACCCATGTCCTCCAAATTTACCAGCATCTTTGTGGCGAGGTTTCGGATTTGGTACTGAGCATGCTTGTCCAAACGGAGTTTCAGGAAGTGTCGGAAGGAGCGCAGGTTGAAGGTGACAACGATTTGAGTCTTCGTATCATTGGGCAGTACACCCCTAGCCACTTCCGGTTTGAAGTTCATGGGGCCTTCCTTTGCGATAGCGGCATCATAGGCGAGGGCGCACGTGAGCATTGCATTGCTCCAAGCCTCGTGTTGTTCTTTTGTAAGTCCACCCTCTACTTCCGGTACAATGACTTGGAGCTTGTCGTCGTATCTGCAATATCTCTGGCTCTCTTGGCTGTAAGCTACTCCGATACGATGACGTACAAGCTGGTGAGTTACAGCACGATTCGTAACAAGAGAGAAAGTGAAGCTGATATGTTCCAGTACGCTTTCGTGTCCCTTAGAAATAATTCGGAGTAGGAAATCCTTGTCAGAAGTTTTCCCTTCGCTCTGGTAGCAAACTCTTCCTGCCCTAGCGGCCCGTCTAACCTGCATGGCAAGTTCCTCTGGTGATGTCCACAGTTCAGCGTATTGTCTGATTTCTTTAACCATAGGGCTTCCGTATAGCACGGGAGAAGGTAGGTGTCAAGAACAAAAAGCCCCAGCAGATTTCTCTGCCGGGGCGAAGCGGATAGGTTACTTACAACCTTTTCCTTTACCTTTTCCTTTACCTTTCTTCATAGCCTTTACTTTTTGAAGTAGTCAAAGAACGCGAAAGCTTCATCACCTACAATAAGCAGGTCGGGATTATCTTCATCCGTGAAAGTACGGATAGCTTTCGTTTCATCGTGAATGGCTTCAAGCTGTAGCCTCACCGCATTCTTGCCATCCTTCTTAGCGGGGAAAGCGTGAATTTGGGAAGCCACCCAAGGTTGCTTGTCTCCTTGAATTGCAAGAGCAATCCCGGTATATATGGACTTCTGCGGTTCCGGGAGTTCATCCAGTTTCATCGTGGAGGGGTAAGTCCATTCATCAGCCTTGGGGCCGATAAAAGAGATGGTCCCTTCGAAGGGCTTGAATTCTTCCTCTACAGTATTGTTGTAAACGATGTGAATAAACATGGCGTGTTAATTAAGCGGTGGTAAGTTGTTTGTCTCCAATGTAGAATATCCCAGTGTCCTGAGTGTGGTAGATGGTGCCGGGGTTCTTCACAGCAAGTCCATCATAATCTTCTTGAGTAGTCTGAACGAACAGGACATACCTAGCATCACATTCCCCTTGAGTAAGGAGTTTGTCCTCAGCCGCAAGAGGTGCACCTGCACTAGCTTCGGGCGGGGTATAAATGTCCACGTGGGCACCTTGGTCACCAAGCACCGAAAGCTGGTTGGTAGCAACAGGAGTGAAATTGATTTCAGCAGAACCGTCTGTAGCACCCAACCCAAGGTGGCCCTTTATTTTCGCGTGACCACTGAACGTAGCCAACCCAGCAACGGTAATGGTGTTGCCAAAGGTGAAGGCATTCGTTGCGAAGGTGGGACCAGCAAAGGTAACTTGCTTTCGGAAATTAAGCTGTCCCAACGGTTCCATAGTGAATACAAGGTTATCAGATACACTTCCTATATTGTATTTGTTGTAGAACTGTAGATAACCATTGTTAGATTTGTACTGTAAGTAACAGCCATATCGGTTTAACGTGGTGTGAGTAATTTCGAAAATCCTAGTGATTTGGTCGGGAGAAACTTTCTTGGTGAAAACAAGGTTTGTTTCAAGAGCTTCACCCGGATGTCCAGTAATCATAAGACCACCTGCCTCTGTACCTTGGACCTGTGTCATCGGCCCAAAATAAGAGATAGCAGTTTCTGGAACCATAATTCCACTATCAAAGGTTGCACCACCTGCCACAGTGAGCGTTCTTGCCATGGTCACAGCACTACTAAACGAAGAGCTTGTAAAATACACATGGTTGGAAAAAGCACAAGAGCCACCAGAGCCAATACTTAAACCACCTCCGGTGTTTGGACCAATGTGAACAATCCCATCTACACTTTGAGCTATTCTTATTGTCAGGCTAGGCCCAACAAAATTTAGAATATCTTTTTTCGTAGAAATCGTGTGGCTATCGAAGGTAAGAGTGTCCTGAGCAGTGATAGGTTCCTGTAGATTAACGGGAACAGCTACATCCAACTCGGTTGCATTACCACCTTCGATTACTGCCTTACCTGCACCTGTGCCATGGATTTTAAGGGCATTGTCCCCTTGTCCAAGCAAGATGGGTGCTTCATCCTTCATAGTCAACCCCGATACGTTGCTGAAACTCCATGTTCCAGTAACATCCGCATCTTGCGTGGGGTCGAAGCTACCGCCAGATGCCGAACCAAAATTTACCTTCTGAACAGTCAGAACGTACTTAACACCCTCGGGGGCAGAAAGATGAACAACCGTCTTGTCGCTATCCGGTACAAACGGGAACTGAGCGGAACCCTGCTGGGCTTCGCGCATCACGCTAATCACCTTCGTTCCATTTACGCCCATGATGTTGATGACAGGCTGGGTAGTACGGGGGGTATCTACTTCCTGTCCTTCTGCAACAGCACTGAGGGTATAAACGTTACCCGGGGAAACCAGACCAGAGATGTCGTGATAGCCGGAGCCGACGTAGCTTCCCTGAACGTAGGTAGCAATAGCCGGAGGAGCAGGATAGTCAAACCCGAGTTCTCGAATAGCAATGGTAGCGTACTGGACAGCCGGAGCCTTACCCGTTACACGGAAGTACAATTCCATGTCCTTCCCCTGTTCAAGGTCGAGCATGGTAGAGATTACGTTGCCCTTCACAACATAGTCTGGGTCCGTGATGTTGCTCCACTTTTCATCCGTAGGTTCGTTGTTAACTACCTCAAGAATAACATCCTGATAAGTAGAAGAAACTACCACGGCAGAATGGGAAAGCGTCGGGAGTTTGTAAGTAACTCCCGCAGTGATGGCGTTCCCGAGTTGGTAATCTAAAATTTCAAAAGCCATAGTAAAAGAAAAGAGTTGGTTTAGGCTAGGGGAGCATTTCGTTCCCCTAGCCTGTTAGAGGTTAGCTGATAGGACCGAGGTAGGAGATAACCGCCTTACCGGACCAACCGTTAGAACCTGTGGCCGTCTTATACGTAGCAAGAATAAGAGGCTGGCTGAGAGCACCCGGAGCAGAGTAGATGATACTGCCGCGCATGTCACGCACACCCTTCACAACGCCAGCTTCGAGGGGAGCGGCGAACAGGGAACCTGTGTCATCCTTTACCCCGGCAACGTTGTCCAGAATAGGACTGCCGCCAGAAGCAGTGAGAGTGGAGTCGAAGGCAGTTGCATCTGTGTCATGGATTTCCAAGTCCACACGATACAGCCCCTTAGGGCTACCCATGGGCAGGGAGATGTTGGTCTGGCCATCACCCAGTTCGGACACTGCGGTCGGTACGCCCGTAACGGGCAGGATGGACGTAGCTTCCGTGATGGTGATTTCCGCATCCTCTGCACTATCCAGCCAGAGGTTGAGCTGTACGGTCTGAGCAGTTACCTGCACCGTACCATCAACAGCGACAAGGGGAGGAAGGGTAGTACCACCTTCCCATGCCATCTGGACCACGTGGGGCACATTGCCCGATACGGCCACTTCGTACACTTTACCAACCGTGAGGCCAGTCTTCTGGTACAGGGTGTTGGGCTTGGCAGGAGAAACAAGGTCAACTGCGGCGGGAGCGGCAGTGGCCTGCTTTGCGGTGAGGGTGAGATTGGCACCAGTAGGAGCTTCTACTACAAGTCGAGCCGTGGTAGCAGTAGCGGTGAACTTGAAGGGAGCATTGTACAGGGCACCGGAGGCAAGAACCTTCGCTTGTTCATCCTCGTCTTCCGTGATTTCCAAGTTAACGAACTTGTCGGAAGTGAGGGTGACTTCATAGGTCATGCTGGCCTCGAGACCCTTGAGCTTGTACACGGTATTCCCGTCAAGCTTTACTCCTTCTACAGGGATTGTAATTTCGGTCATGGTGAATTAAATGGGTTAAGCTTTCGCCGGAAGTTGGGCAGGAGCATAGGTGAAGGAAACGATTGCAGGTACATCCCCGTCAACCTTAACATTTATATCCCCCGTAGCAAGATTGGTCAATTCCTTTTTCTCGTTCATACCAGAAACGGTTTCACGAAGGATGACATTCTTGTCTGCGTCGAGGAACAGAATCTCAAGGGTTACAGGTTTGTCAGCAGAGACAGAAGCGATGAACTTCTCATTAACAGCAGGAGCTGGAGCCACCTTGTACAACTTATTAGGTTCAAGCTTCTTAGGTAGGTCAGCTTCTTCTGCGGCTACAACGGGAGCGGCCTTGACCTGCAACTTCGCTACAGCGGAGCTAAAGGTCGTAACCATAATGGTTGCGGAGGTAGCAGTAGGTGCAAAGTAAATAGGCAAGCCGTCAAGCTCGCCTTCTGCAACAACCTTTCCGTCTGCTTCCAGCTTAACTAGGCTCTTCTTATCTACCTTAACCACAGCTTCATAGCGGGTTTTGGAGGTGAGACCAGAGATGGTAACAGGCGTATTTACTGCAATTTGAAGGGGCTTTTCCAACTGGGTAAGCGGTGCTTCCTTCACATCAGAGGGGTAGGGAGGTACGACTTCTTTCATTACACTTGAGAGGCAAACTGGTTCATAGCGGCAGAGAGGTCAACAGGAGCAGTAGATTCAGTTTCGGTTTCGGCCTCCGTTTCTTCGGTTTCCGTTTCCTTACCTTCATCTTCATCGTCGTCCTCTCCTTCGTCCTTCACTTCTTCATCTTCAACGGTGGTAACAATGATGGTCTTGCCATCATCAGAAACGACACCCGTTGCAATGAGGTCCAACGTATCACCCGGCTTTGCGTCCGGGAAGTTATCTTGAATAAAGGGAATCTTCATGAATAAAGAAAAAAGGGGCGGCAGGTTTTTGTTCCTGCCGCCCGGTTAGATTACAGACCGTTGGCGGTCAGAGCAACGTTCGGAGTAGAAGCAAGGGAACCAATCGGGTTGCCGTTTGCGTCAACCAGCTCAGCGTTAGCCAGAGCACGCACGTGACGGATAACAACACCGTGACGGGGCTTGATGGGCATCACACCGTTGGAGAGGGAGGCGATGAACAGACCCTGCGTACCGAAGTAGTTGGAGTCCATGTCTCGGTTGTTCACCCATTCCAGTTCACCAGACCACGTTTGCGGGTTGAAGTTCACACGGTCTTCCCCGGTGTAAGGATTCACAACCATGGACTTGAACACGTCCTTCACGAACACAATCGTGTCTTCGAAGGGAGCATCGCGGTAAGCCGGGTTCTGGATAGCACGGGTGCCATTGGTGGTCGGTTCCAGAATGTAGGGTTCCACGCGAATCCACTTCTTACCTGCGGGCTGGGTGTCGTCGAAGGTGTAGCGGGGAGCAAGGGAGTCCTGCAAGTACATGAAGTTCTTGTAAGCCTTCTTAGCACCGAGCTGGTTCATGAGGAAGGACTTATCGCCGTAGGTGGCTTCGGCCCAACGCCAGTCGTTGTGAGCCATGTCGGAACCACGGGTGATGAAGTCGATGGTATTACGGGAGGCCATCACCGTGAACACGGGGGCACCGTTGCTGTAACCATCAGCAGATTCAAACGCGCCTTCGAATTGAAGAACGTCGTTGTAAATCATGTCCATCACAGCGGCATTCAGAGCGGCTTCCGGCTTCACTTCGGGCATGGAAGTAATGTCAGAAGTAAGAGCGTTCAGACCGACAATACCGTTAGCGGTAAGAACCAGCTTGTAGGTAGCGCAAGCGGAGTAGTTGTCACGATAACGGACAGACCAGTTATACGCAACCATGGAAGCCAGACCTTCCGCGATGGCAACGGCCTGCTGGCGAGCCTGCCAAGACTGACGAAGGCGGGTAGCGTCAATCTTCTGGGAAGCCAGAATGGTCACGTCACGGGAGAAGGAGTATTCCGTGCTACCAACTTCGTTTACTTGAAGCGGGTTGTCATAGCTGGTGGATTGCAGGGTTACCGGGTTCCACTTAGCCGGAAGGAAGGAAGCACCGAACACGTTCACTCGGCCAGTGTCACCAACTCCATCTTCCCAAGCGGTCTGCTGGACCATAGAGCTGTTCCACGGAGACGTACGAATCTGCGTCTTCCACATTTCCTTCTTGAGCAGGTTGCTCATGTTCACCATGATGGTATTCCCAGCATCAATCTCGCCGGGATTAGTGGCAGTAATAGTAGCCATAATAGCAGTAGTAGATAATAGATTGTTAGTAGGTTGTCCAGACCTAAAGCATTGCTTGTTTGGCCGTAGGGAAACCAGAATTATCTCCTACTGTGTAAAAAATTGAAATTGGATTCTGGCGAGAAATCCTGTTACGCCGTGGTTGATGAAATATGTTTAGCTTGTTTCAGTAACGTTTGTCAAGTATTTTTAAATAATAAAAAAGCGTACGAACGCAATAACACGTTCGTACGCTGTAGTCAAGTTTAAAGATTAGAAGCCTGCCAGCTTCATGGCTTCTGCGAACAGGTCGCTTGTTTCTCGCGGCCTGCCGTCATCCTTTTGTTTGGTAGGAGCAGGGGATTGGGGGGCTTTGCCCGTTCCCTTCGTAGCAGAGGGGGCAGAGGAGCGGAGCTTAGCTACCTTCTCTTCCAACTCCTTAATCTGTTGGCGCGCATCTTCCAGCGCATCAACAACTTTGGGGAGCAGTGCCGCCTTCATAAAGGAAGCATTGTCAATCTTATGTGCGAAGTGTCTGCCTTGTTTGAGAACTTCTTCAAGTCCCTTATCGTCCAAATCGAGACCAAGGCTATCAGCTTCCGCTTTGAAGTTTTCGCTCGTGTAGTTCGTCAAGTCCACTTCGTACTTGCCACCACCCAGTTTCTTGAGGAATTCTTCACGGAACTTGTCAGCATTCTCCTTGAACTCCGTAGCCTTGGCGATTGCTTTGTCCCGTGCCATGGATAGACGAACAAACTTGTACATTTCGTTAGCGTCCAGTCCTGCTTCCTTGGCGAGGTCCTCATATTTGCCCTCACGGTCAAAGTCGTCCAGCTCTGCGTTCAGGGCTACTTCGTTTAACTGCTCCTGCGTAACGGTGGGAGCAAGGGAAGAAATAGCGGAGTTAGCCTTATTGAATGGCTGGGCTACAGCAGACTTATATTCTTCGCTAGTCTGGTAGGCATAAGCTGAGACAATATCCTTGTACTGGCTAAGTTCCGCTTCGAGCGTTTCGGACGCTTCGGGAGCTTTAGATTTGAGAGCTTCGACTTCCTGTTGAAGCTTTGCGATTTCCTTGCTCTTCTCCCGGAGTTCAACTCGCATCTCAGCAAAACGCTTCCCTGCTTTTGCACTCTGCCTAACGTCGCTAGGAACTTCGTCATCGTCTCCGTCTTCGGGTTTCTTTTCCTGTTCTTTCGGTTTCTTTTCCTGTTCTTCCGTGTTCTCAGGGTTCTCGGGATTCTCAGGAGTAGGCTCAGGATTTTCTGGGTTCTCCGGGGTAGGTTCGGGATTCGGAGCCGAAGTAGGTTCGGGAGTCGGAATAGATTGAGGACTAGGAGTAGGGTCGTTCACTTCGGAAATTGCTTGGTCTAGAAGGTTCCCAAAAAGTCCGTCACTTCCTACATTAAATACGGGGGCATCAGGTACAATGGATTCAGTGCTCATGAGTCTGTTTTATTTGTTTGGTGTGTTGAATCGGTTCAGTTGTTCAATGTAGTCTTGTAAACTTCTCTGGCTCGGTCTTGCTTCTTCGTGCTTGGCGTTGTTCACAATACTGTATTCTGCCATATCAAGCAAGGATTTTATTACAAAGTTTGCACCTGCGTAATAAGCACCTTGGATGGCCGCCGCCTCCATGCCCGAAGGCACAGAGGTTGGGCCAGCCATATCTTGAATGATTTCCAAGACCTCCTTGAAGAGAGGTCCTGAAACAATCTTGTGCAGTTCATCCGTTTTAATTTCGTCGGCCTTGAACTGTCTCTTTCTTTCTAATCCAGTCATCATAATCCTCGGAGCATTTTATCTGCGGCTTCGGCTTGTTTTCTTGTTATTTCAGCTTGAGATTCCCTATCGAGTCTCGCTTGTTCTGCTATGAAGGCTTGGTTCTTACGGTCTTCTTCTGCCTGAGCTTTCATCATCTTTATCTGCTCGTCAGTGTCCATCCCTTCCTGACCTTCGACAGGGGCTTGTTCCTGCTGTTGCATAGCTTCCAATGCTCGCATACCGTTGGTAATGATTTCATTACAACGTTTAATCAGTTTCTCGTACTGACTAAATTCAGGAATAATTTCCTTTTTCACGGCAAGGTACTGCATGTGTTCGGCGAGGTGGTCCACAATGATTTGAAGAACCGGAGCAAGCTGAGCCATCTCTTCTTTGCTAAGTTCCTGTTCAGGAATCATAGACATGATTTGATTAGAGTGAACATCGGCGTGAACACGGTGGTCCTCATTGGGGATTACCGGGACAGTCATACCATTGGTCATCTGGTTGTTCTGCATAGCCGCAATAGCTTCCACGTTGGGTTGTCCAAAGTCGGTCTGCGGAGCAGGGTAGATAAGGTCCCCAAGGAAGGGTCCCATGTTTTCGAGAGTTACCAGACGCATGAGGTTGTCCTGCCCAGTCTTGGGAAGGAACTGCATGTACTGGAACATTTCACGAAGCATGAGCTTTCGCTGAACCGGAGAACCTTCACCAATAGCGGGGGTAGCCACGACAGAGTACAGGTCCACCTGAGCAAGGGCCTCTTTCGGAACGCCTTCATACTCAAGTTCTTCAATCATGTTCTGGACTTCTTCAAATCCTCGAACAGATTTGTCCATGTCAGCAGATGCTACTCGTCGAACAATCTCACGGAACAGTTTTGTTAAACATTCCATCAGCCTCGTCTGAACACGGTGAGAAAGTCTTGTAGCATTGCCAAGACGAACCTCCGTTTCAAACTGGGTCTTACCCATGCTACCATCTGCCTGAGTATCTAACTCACCGAGGTAATCACGGATTGAAGCCTGCATGAGATTGAGAACTCCACCCATCCCCTGTTCAATGTTGACATTGGCAGATTGAGTTACTTGGAAATTCCCGTCGATGATGGTGTAGTTACCAATGGGGTTAACAGCCGCATCAAGTCTGGCTCCTTCGTTGGTAGCCTGTAGCGTGATGGAGAGGTTCTGCATGGCGGCATCCGCACCTGCGCAAGTAAGCTTGTTAGCTATCTTTGTTTGGGGGAGAATGTCGTTGCCAAAACCGCGAAGACTGTGAATGAACCCATTGGTGCTAGTTCCATAAGGGAACATGACAAAAGCCTGCTCCATACTTTCATAGGCACCCTTCTTGCTGTACATGAACTTGAGAACAATGTCATCACGTACCTCGGAAGAGCTGTCCACGGAAGCATTGGGAGTCTGCTGGTTCATTTCATAGAACACCGAGTGTGTCACAGTGCCATCGAACTCTTTCACCCACATGTGGACGATGGGAACAGAAGTACCTGTCATATCAGCCATGGTGAGGTCATTATTCTTCATCATGGTTTCGACAGTGGTCGCCACCTTCATGTAGTTAGGAAGAGAGTAAGAAGCAGTCTTAACAACCTGTTCTACGACCTCGGGGTCCCATCCAGCTTCTTTAGCGGTCTCCTTGTCTCGGATGAAGTCAAGGAGTTCATGCACCCTGAGGGTTCTGGAAGCAAAAACGATTTCCAGAGTCTTGGGGTCCGGCTTAGTTAAACGCTCAAAAGCGAAGTCGTCCAGACCACCTGCGTTCCAGTACCATGAATCCTTGTCGTCAAAGTATGCGGCGGCAAACCCATGATACGCAAAGTTATGAAGCAGGTAATTCAGAATAGACTGGTAGCCTTCCATTCCTCGAATCAACTTCGTCAAATGGAAGGAGAGTCTTTCGGAATAATAGGCTTTTGCCATCTTGGAACCATACTTGGTTTTACAAGAGAGCAGATAGGGAGTAGACTCTACAGCATCATTCAGTGCCGCCATCACCTTGCTGTGGAAGAGACGCATGAATCGGAAGTTGTCGTTTGTCCGGTTCACCTGTCCTAATGCGGCAAGGGTGGCTTTATCGAATGGGGCAACGCCGTCCAATTCTTCTTGGGCGACGTTGCGGGTGTTGCGAGACTCCAAATCTGCCCTCAACGCATTGGCGTAAAGGCCACGCGCAACCATAGCATTGGGAACTCGCTCAGTGAGCAGGTTCCCCTCTTGGTCCACCACGGAGACCATAGCGGTCCCAAATCCGGGATTATCGGGAGATGTTGAGTTTTGCATAAGGGGGTTGGTTTACTTGTCAGAGGGAGTGCCCAGTTCCTCTTCCCCCTTCTTGTCTTCAGTTTCAGCTTCGGTCTTGCTCTTTCCTTTACCCTTGGCATTCTTCTTGCCAGTGAGGAAATCATGGAGACTCTGAGCTTTATCGGGGGAAATGGTACTGGTCAGAGGCTTGTCCTGAATATCTTCGTCAGCACCAGCAACAATGGGTTCACGTTCCTTCCCGAAATTAGCAACCGGGGCTGACTTGGGGGAAGCGGCTACAGTTACTTGGCTGGCCTTGATAGGAGCAGGGACTGCGGGGTTCTCGTCTACAATAAACAGCGTGTTCCATTCTTCCAGCTTTTCACTCTTGTCGTTAATCAGAGCCTCCGCAAGGAAGGGACGGAAGTGAGAGTGACAGGTCAAGGAGCAAACATAGGGAGCCGTATGTGGGTACGTCTTCATGAAGTTGCTACCAATGACAAAGCTGTGGTCAGGGAAAATCTTTTCTACCTGAGCAGGGGCCATGGTTCCCGGGGCAGGGGCTTTGGCGAGGAGTTTGTTTTCAGGTCCATAGAACTGAACAGATGCGCGTTTGTAGAAAAGAGCTTCGATAATATCCAGAGCGTCTTTCTGGAAACGGTCAGCACCCTTCTCGTCATACCACACTACCGGAGAAATTTCATTGCTGGGGTAGTTCAGGTCCAGATAAGAAAGCGCAGTGGAGAAAGCCGTGTTGATAAACCCATAGGGTTCCGTGCAGGGAGTCTTGAGCGTGTAGAAGAGGGAATGCCCGAAGAGGGGTTCCAGCTTACGGAATTCATTTGCCAAGTAATCGCTGGCGTAAGGAGTAATAACTACAAGGTTGTGTCGTTTCAGTTGGTCTTCGTCATGGCTTTCAACGATAGAATTTACAATACGTTCTGCATTTGCAACAACGCGAGGCTCACAAGGAATTATCAGTGTAGTGCTCATTAAATAATGTTGTTTCTTTGGTTGACTGGAACAGTCAGTGGATGGACCCTACTATAAGGAACCATTTGGTTTTCTGTCAAGCTTAATTCTCTTTCTCCCAGTAGTTTAACTGCGGCGTACCAAGAGAAATAGAATTGAGCTTCAACAAAAGGATGATAGAGAAGGGGCATGAGTTGGTCTTTCGTAAGCCTACTCGGAGGAGGTAAGGGTTCGGTTAGGTTGTTTCCGAAGATAGTGTATCGATAGGCTCGAACGGATTTGTCAGAAACAGATATGGTTAAAGGTACACAAGGGTGATAACAGTTACTGTTAATCCTACGGTTTTCCCCAAGCTGTGGCCGGAGAGATTGCCTATCAGTAGCCATCATCATGTAGGCCTTCCGGTACTTGAAAGCTTTATCCCAAACTTCTTTGTTCCCTATGAACCTGAGGCACTGTTCCTTCCTGTCGTTGTTACCCACCCTCCTCACCATACTGGAACGGGTTATTTTGGGATTCATTTTTCTAGGAAGTTCATGAAGTTAATGAAGGTATACATATCGAACTCAGGCATGGAATTTCCCCACCCCTCAAGCTGGTTAATGTCCTTCAATGGAATGGCTTCCCACAAATTGTAGGCTTTGTTGAGTTCTGTCATCCTATCCAAGAAATCTTTGTACCCGGGAGACATGGCAACAACCATGAAGAAATCCAGCAGTTCCTGAGGCATTGCTTCAAGGTTCCCGTGAGTAAGGTGGACTTCCCCTTCTTTAACAGCACGGCGAACGTATGCCGACCTTCGTTCGTTGATGTTCCGTGCCTTCTCAATAAAGTCCAGCATGTACTCCTCAATCACGTCCAAGTCCTGCAACCATGATTGAATGTTGTTCATCCAAGACCGGACAACCTCAATTCTCATTCGAATCAGGTAAGCAGTCCGAACTGCTTTAGGGAAGCACCCACAACTAGAGTTGTTGATGAATTCGTCCACGTTCATTTTAAGAACCCTCCCACAACCACACCTCACAGCATAGGGTGCATTAGGGTCCTTGGTGAATCCGATGATTTCCAGTGCTCCGTTAATGCTCCCCTTAGCGTGGGGAGCTACGTTGATTAGGTGTTCCTTCGTTTCAAAAATCTCAAAGTCTTCCGTTTTGACTTTTGGATTCAGGGTGGCAGGAGTCCAGTTATAGAGAACTTCCTGAAAATTTCGGGGCCGAAGTTTTGGCCCCTTGGAATCTACAGGGTTTTTGACACTTATCTTTCTGTTACTCTTAGCCTTCCGAGCTTTACTTCTTTCTAATTTCCGCTGTTCTCTCTTTGTAGGCATGCGAGGAAAATAACACGTAAGGATTTTTTGTCAAGGAGAAATTTAGAGTGGCCGCACATTGACAGACACTTTTCGTTGTACACTATTCTCCTCAACTCTTTTCTTTCTCTTACCTGCCCTGTCTAGAAGCACAAGACCTTCTTCTTCGTCTTCGTCTTCATCCTCTTCCAAAATGAGTTGCCTTGTAGTGTCTGTCTGTTCGATTTGGATGTTGTCTACCACTTCCCGAATCACATCCTTGTCAGCTTTTTCAAGTCCATCATGCAGTTTCTGCCTAATATCCAGAAGCTTACCAAGAACGTTAACCATCTTCTCAGCTTCCTTCCCATCATATACAGAGGCATTCTGTACATAGGAGAGCAGGGAACCAACACCTCCTTCAACGGCTTTGTTAATTTTGCCGGAGACGGAATTCAGCATGCTCTCGTTTTCTTGGCTGAGGGTCTCCCTCCTTGCACGAACACGGCTGGTTGTATTCGCAAGGTAGGTCATATTGAGTTCGTCCCTCATTCGGAGTTCCTCCGGGGTAAGCTCAACATCAGCCAAGTAAACATCCACGTCCTCCCGGCTTAGTCCGGTCAGACGTTGAATGACACTCACAGGGGCACCGTTTTTATAGAAGGCTACGACCTTCTCCTTTAAGAGCAGGTTCCTTTTAGCTTCCTTTTCCTGTAGCAGTTGGTTTTTACTAGCTTCTCTCATTCCTCTCATAATGGCAAGTTTCTAAGTCTTTTGGCTTCATCTCTCCAATCGTAGGTTACTTCACCTACGGGGGAGTCCTTTAAATATTCCTTTAAGTATCTTCCGTCAATAAGTTTCACACCGTATTCGTTTACCCGGAATCCCTCAGCCTTTTTAACAGCAGGGGTGGTATTCTCTACTCGGGTAATTCGTCCGAACTTCCCGGGGAAAATTCTTCGAGCAAGATAGCAGAGCATAGCGGTAACGTCAGCCCTGTCCGGGCTTTTACGAATACGCTTCCTCATTTCCTTCTTCTCTTCCAGCTTGATACGGGAACCAGACATAGTATACTGGCGAGATTTGATTTCGGACATTGTAACTCCGTCCAAACCATAAAGCTGTTTAGCCTTAATAGCTTGTTGCATCGTACCCCAAATCTCGGAGACCTTGTTGTGATAGATGTCGCAGGCCCGGGTGCTTTCATGAGCAGAGACTGGATTGATGCTCGCCTTCCCAGCGTAGGAGAGAGGAACGATGTCCCCCTTAATGTAGCTTGAAAGAATATCCCTAAAGCTCAATCCCCCGGTAGTATCGAAGATAAAGTTTTCAGGGAGCACCCCTTCCTCTTCCAATATCTCTTTAACCCTTTGGGCGATAACAAAGCTACGGTCTTTCCGGTTAGTACTATTGGCGTTTGCGCCGGGAGGCTTGATGTTGAAAATCTTGTCCTCACAAATAGCGAGGTTCCCGTTCACGTCCAAACCTACACGTGCCGTCTTCAAAATAGTCAGGTCCCCGCCGTTCGTGTAGGCAGGGTCCATAGCCGCTATTTTGATAGGGGTTTCAATTCCCCACAGCGGCTTGGTGTCACACTTCCCAGCAAGGAGTTCGTTTTCGGAGATTAAGCACCCTTCTTCCGTGTCGTCCGAGAAGGTCGCTTTGTAGAACCTAAGTACCTGAGGGGAGTTATCACCATAGGTATCAATCGCGTCCTGAATAATATCCTGACTAGTGAACCACGACCAGTCCGGCCTGTTGCAGACAATGCGAGGGTTCTTCGTGTTGTCGAACCTTACATAGATGCCATCAACCGTTTCCCAAGTGTCGCACTTTGTAATGTCGATACTATTCCAACCGAGCCTAGGCTTGGACAGAATACCGAAGGCATCCATCTTGCTCTTGGGGTTGGATGCGGCCATGAGGGTGGGAGGAGTATCAGCGGCGTTGGTACGAAGGTTGCTTCGCCAAACGTCCACCAGTTCGATGGGAAGTTCGGACAATTCGTCATAAAATACGTGCATGTTCTTGGCCTTGATACCAATGAACCGGGAACTCGGGTCCCCGATATTAGCACAAGGAATAATCTTGATACCGCGAGAGTCGTCTAGCAACCCTTCTTCGTTGATACCTTTTATTTGTCCCTTGCCATCAACAAGCTTCCCAGGGAACTTAACTCTCCAGAACCTTTTAATGTCCTTGAAGATACGTTGTTTTGCACCATCAATAGTCGTGGACGTAATGAGACAAAGCGTACCCACGGGGTCAGCAAGATAATAGAGCAGGGCCAATACGGCCATCATCATCGATTTGCCACATGAGGACCCTCCACCCATTACGCACACGTCGTTCTCGCATGCCGCCTTCAAGCCCATTTCGAGCCACGGGTTCCACACAATGGGCGTAGGGGAATCCTGATAGTTCCAGAGCAGGTCAATCGCTTTCTTCGCGTGACCATACTTCCCCAGTCCACCTTCCTCGGGTGACCTTGCGTACTTGAAGCAGTAGAGTTCAATGTCTACCGCACTAGTACCGAGAGGCCACTCTAATCCGTATTTTTTGAATGTTCTTGCCATGTTTAGTCGAACAGTACCTTCACACAAGCCCAATCTCGCAGGCTTGCGGACGTGTCGTTCATTTCGACGCGATAGGCGTATAGTGCGATTAGGAGAGCATCAGCTATCTTCAACGTCACCTTCGCATTCGGGAACTCCTCAATGGCAATGCTTTTAAGGTTGTTCTTCCATGCGGTTTTATCAAGGTAGCTAATTCCGGCATTGTGAGCACCAATCGCATTCATCCATTGCTGAGGAATAACGCTCTTCACGTCGAACCCCTTGGCTCTCGCGATTCCTTCTATGTGACCGGAGTTTCTACCAAGCACGCCCATGGCTCTCGGGTTGGAAAAACGAAGTACTTCACCGTCCTTACCTCTAGCCTGTTGAGCAAAGGTAAGGTATTCATACCAGTAGACGGCGCGCTTGGGCTTGTCTACGATGTTGAAGAACTTGATTACGTTGTTCAAATCAGCAGGCATTGCGGAGTAGTAAACCGTATGGTTGCTTGGGGACAGGAGTACAATGCCACCATTCTTCCCAGGGTCGCATGCCACAATTCTCTTCGTTAGTTTTTTCTTGTGAACCATAGATAAAAAAGTACGCACGAGGTGTTAACTCGTGCGTAGTATAGCCTGTAACAGCTTAGTTAGTCAAGCAATTAGGCGAGGGCTTCGGCAAACGGAAGCTTCATCACTTCTTCCAGTTGTCCTTCACTACCTCGGGAGATGGCAGTCTTCCACTTGGCGAACTTCGTGTTGGGGGAGGACTTGCGGGAGCAGACCAGAGGGGTCCACTTCACACGGTAGGGACGGAAGCCGTTTTCAAACCCCTTGAGAGCAAGGAAGGAGGTGAGGGGTGTAATGGCTTCCTTGAACTGGAGTCCTCGCACGTACAGATAGCCCAGTGCCCACTTCTTGCCAGCGAGTTCGACGTTGAACATGAAATCCATATCTTCTTCGCTGGTGTCATCAAAGGACTTATCGGGCTTCGCAATGAGCACCACCAGCTTGGCGGTTTCGTCAATATTCTTGAAGGTCAGACCATCTTCTGCATAAGCGGCCTGAGTGGTGTAGACTCGGGGACGTTCTTCCGTGCCGTAGGGGAGGCGTTCAACGTAGGTCTTCGTGAAGGAAAGAACAATCGTTTCAATGGGGTTGCTTTCGTTACCTACCACCATGCCCTGAAAGAGCACGTCACCCATGCGACCGATACCGTCTCCTGCTTCGGAGCACTGTGGGTGGAAAAGCTTAATCTTGGGAATGGAAACGTCGCGGCTGGTTACTTCACCACTGAAAGCAGAAAGGTGAGAATCGGCTTGAGGATTATCTACTGCCAGTTCGTGCTTCTCTTCGGCCATCAGTTCCTGCTTATCGTCCACCAGTTCAACATTGGCATCTTCAATTTTCGGCATTGCTTTGTTTTGGTTTGTTTTGTTTTGTCTTGTTTTGTTTCTTTCTCAGGTTCCCTCTCCCGTTTTACACATAACGAAGATAGGTAATTTCTGTTAGTCGGTGTTAGGAGAGGGTTATGGGCCTGTAGGCGCACCACATCGCGTGGTAACAGGGACGTTATATCAGAGGGCAGATTCTAAGTCAAGCTTTAATTATTCGGCTCCCTACTTTAACCTCTCTTACTACGCCGCTGTCCTCAAGCTCAGAGATAAGTTGATCTTTAATTTCAAGACGTTGCTCCTTATCCATGTCTCCATCTACGCTGTCGATAATTTCATCGAGCACTCGCTTAACGGAGACACTAGATACTAGCTCTAGGACCTTCTCGTCTCCAAGCCTCTTCCTTGCGAAATCCTTAAATGCTTCTTTATCAACGTTTATCGTAGTCGTGCCTTTCCCCTTCTTCCATCCGGGGATTTCGACACCCATGTTGAGCATGTTCTTGGCTGTAGCTTTTACTGCGTCCTCAGCCTTCGATGCTAGCTTGTAGAAGGAGAGCAATCTACCCACGTTCTCCGGCTTATCGATAGCCTCCTCCAAATCAACAAGGAGCTTGTCATCTTCCTCCACACCGAGAATCTTCTTCCCGAACTTGTATGTAAGCTCAGCTATTCTCGGGCAGGTAGAAAGTTTAGAGCAATGAGGACATACTTCGTGACTGGTTCTGAAATACTTCGGGTTGCTATTATGGTCGATAACTCGGGAGATGGTCCCTAGATACGTGCAGGCCACCTCACCGGAAGAATGGAAGAAGCTCATATCAAACCCTATGTTCATGAACAGTTCGATGTCTTCTTCATAACGGGGAAGGACAGCAATCCTTGTAACCTGTTCGGCTTCAGGCTGGATAATAGCCATGATGACCGCCATGCAATCTTTGTTCTCCGTCATTTCCATCAGGGCGTAGGTGTTGAGCTGGAAGTTCTCAGCAGGTGGGTCTACCTCTACGTTTCCTTGCTTGTAGTCCACAATAAAGGATAACTCTTCGCACCGCCCAAGAACGTCTGCACTCCCAGTCTGAATCCCGACTTGGGTTTCAATACCCTTGAAGGTATGTTCCGGGAAGATTTGAAAATCTTTCCCACCAGCCACTTCCTTCATCTTTGCATAGAATGCTTCGAATTCGCTCTTGCAAACTTCATACTTCCAATGCTCAGATTTGGTGAGGAGATTGCTGGGGTCCATTTTTTCGAGAGCCTCGTGAATCCGAGTCCCAATAGCAGAGGGGGAGAAAGCATCCTCCTCTTCCATCTCTTCACCTTCTGTCTTCTCTACCTCTTCCCGTTCGTAACCCGGGCAGGTGGAAAACAGGGCTATGGATGACGGGGAAAAGAAAGAATGGTCGTCTTTGTTTTTGTACTTTTCTAGGTTCTTTTTCATAAAACAGCTTTCTGCATTGTGTAATGTTTCTCTTTTACAGCTTTGAATACTTCCTCCTCATACGTGCCAGCGGCAACAAGAATGAATTGCTCGGTGTCGCTCTTGGCTCCAGCTCGGTCAATTCGACCCAGAGCTTGGAGAGTGTCCGTTACGGAGAAGGTTGTGTTCAGGATGGAGGCACGTGGGCGGGAACCCCTTACGTCATGAAGGGAGATGCCCGCTCCTCCGGCTTGAAACTGAACGATGGCAAGATAGGCTTCGTCCCTCTGGAACTTATCAATCTCCTCTTGCCGCTTCTGCCCTGTCTTCGTCCCGTCAATTACAACGGAAGAAACATCGGGGAACTGAGCAAGGAGAGCATCAGTGGTTTCTCGGAAGTTGACAAATACTACAACGCTCTTCTTTTCACCCAGAAGTTCCTTGATTTTCTCAGCGAGAATAGGAGTTTTGAGAACTTCAATTTCCTGTCTTGCCCGTAGGATTTCACGGAGGTGGGTTGAGAGAACTGGTTCTCGTCCTTTCTCCATGGCTTCATTAAACTTTTGAATATCCCTTTCCAAATCTTCTTCCCTCTGCTGGTCCATTCGGAGAACATACTTCTCAAGCTTCTTCATCTCCTTTAAAGTTTTTGAATCGAAGTCAACAAGTATCTCGTGCAAGGTGGAGGTTGTGAAAAATTCCGCTAAGTCTTTTCTTGTAATCTGAACGGCGCACCCATTCTCCCCGTACAGAAGGTTTCTCAGGTAGGCTAGCCCTGCTTCCCCTGCTGGCTTGTATGGGTCGAAAACCCAGCCGTTAAAAAAGTTTTGGTAGCAACCACGTTTGCGGCACCACGACTTAAAGCTGTAGCTATCCTGAATTTCCTTAGTGGCGATAGCTAGGTACTCACAGTGTAATGGATTTTCGAATGGCGTACCAGAGAGGGCTATGGTTGGAACTCCCTGCGAAGCCGCATCAACTGCCATGCGACCTTGAAGAGTTTTACTTCCAGCTTTCGCCTTATGAACTTCGTCGAAGATTAGAATTCCATTGCGTGGGATTCTCCACCTTCCGTACCTTGCTCTCTTATTCCGAGTGTACCATTTCGTTTTTCCGGTACGGGCTTTGTCCCACGACATCACAGTGTAGTAGTCTACCTCCTGTTCGTCGAGAGCACGCTCCCAAGCGGTTAGAGTGGAAGCAGGGGCAACCACTACGGGAGCCTTACCTAAGGCTTTGCAGGTTTCGATTGCCTGCAATGTCTTACCGGAACCAAGACCAGATGTGTTGAGAGCAAAGGAATTCTTCTTTACCAGCTCGACCATCTTATCAATGGCTTCCTGCTGTCGAGGGAAAGGGGTTAACACGTTTCTCCTCCTTCCTCATAGCACCAGATGTAGCCTCCAGCTGTTTTCCGTTTTCCTCGGCAGGCTTGGCAGATATAGTTGTTAGGTATTCCTGTTACTCGTTCAGCCTCCGCAAGACTGTTATACTCAGCGATAAAAACACCGTTAGTAGTGTATTGAACAACAGCTTTACCTAATCTCATTGCGACCTTCTTATTCCTCGTTCCGTGGTTATTATTTTCCTTACAAGTTACCCACTCGAGATTCTCTGCCACATTATTTTCCTTATCCTCGTCGATGTGGTTGACTTGTGGCTTATTCTCAGGGTTTGGTACGAAGGCCTTCGCGACAAGTTGGTGAACTTTCTTTACTACTTGTTTTCTACCACTATATATCCCAACTATAGGATAACCATATCGGTCCTTCCTTAGCTTCAAAATCCTCGGGTATCTTCCTTTAAAGCTACAAACCCTGCCAAGGTTGGAGACTTCGTAATCAGGGAAACCGTCTATCTCTCTAAAAATTTCTTTTCCGTTCATAATACTAAAAGCGTACGGGCACGTTACTGCACCCGTACGCGAATGTCAAGTATAATCTAGTCCTTCCGATAATTATAAAGGATGTCCGCAGGAGCTGAGAGAGGAATGTCCTTACCCCATTCCGGCACGTCAATCATAATCTCCTCAAGGGCTTTAGCTACCTCTTCGGCTTTCTCTTTTTTACAGCGAAGTACAGCTTCGTCATGCACGAGGAGGACAAGCTCGCAGTCCTTCATCATACCTGCTTTCACCATGGAATTTACCATAAGGTCACGAGCGGTGCCCTGAACTAGATTGTTGATAAGCGTTGGGACTGAGAGAATTGTATCACCGGGCTTGCCGTCTTCGTCAGGGAAGTCAGCCACCCAAGCCATGAAAGGTTTCCGTTCCTTATCCTTAGGCACAATGAGCTTACGGTGAATACCCCTGTACCAAATCTTACGCCCGGAGGGAAGAGTAATGCCAAATTGCTTACTAGGGGAAGCGCAACCGTTGCGAAGGACAGTTTCCAGTTTCTTCCACAACGCAATCACCTTCGGGCACTTCTCCCGATATTCAGCAACTAGTTCTTCACAACGCTCAAGAGGGATTGATGGGTTTTGCTTATGGAGACCTTTAGCGGCAAGACCGAATCCACAACCGAGCAACTGGCATTTAAGGTGGTGGCGAAGAGGGGAATCCTTCTCCTTGCAATACTGCTTCAAGCTCCAACCCTTCTCAATGGCTTCCTTAGGCATCTGGCCGAGGAATTTCGCAAAGGCTTCATACAGGTCTGGACTTGTTTTCAGGAACTCGAAAATCTCCGTCTGACCTGCAAGAGACATAAGCACCCGGACCTCAATGGCGGCAAAGTCTGCAACGACGAGCCTATACCCTTTACCCGCTTGAAGAATGTGACGAGTATTGATTCCCTCTACAGGGTCTCGGTTAAACTGCTGAGCGTTGAGGCTTCCCTTACCGCCAGATGTCCACCTTCCCGTACCAGCACCACAGTATTTAAAGGTGAAAGGAATGCGGTCGACCCCCTCTTCATCAGTATACATGCAGTTCAATGCTGTAGTATAGATGGAGAGGAGACGATTGGCAGAACGCTGTTTCGCTAGGCAGGAAATCCAAGGGACATCCTTCCCCCAAGTATCAAGCCATTCATGCCAGAGGGGATTGGTCTTCGCCGTTGTAACTGGAGGTTCAATCCCATGCTCCTTGCAGTAAGCTATTAACTCATTCCGGCTCTGCTTCTTACTGAGCGGAATCTGGCTTTCATAGTAGTCTACTCTTTCCTTCAATCGCTTAAGGGCGCATTCCAGCCACTTGCGGTTGGAAGGAATTCCGCGAAGTGCCATGTCCGTCGTGAAGCTCCAACAAGCTCTTTCCCGATTGGGCCAAAGGTTTTTAACTTCGTGCCAGATAGCAAGAGCGTACACAGAGTCCAATAGCACATACTGCTTCATATCCTCAGGCAGTTCGTCCAGCTTGCTAAAGTCAACGCCTTCAGCCTTCGCTCGGACCTCCTTGCTTACAGAGATACCGAACATCCTATCCATTACTTGGGCGAGGTTGCCACGGATGTTCAGGAAGTGGCAGGCCGCCATACAGCATACCCAGCTCTTCATGGGCCAGTCCCCGGGCGCACCAAGCCCAAATTCGTACACGCTTCGGTCAAAGGTGGCGTTGAAAGAAACAAGTTCCTTGCCACGGGTTACGTTCCAGTCGAAGTCTTTGGGGTGTCCTACCCAAGCAGTGGTATCGGACACTACGGACATTACGTATGCACAAAACTTCGGATGGCAGATGTAGTTCCGATAGGTCATCTTCCTCAAGCTATAGTCGTCTTCGTAAAAGGTTTCGAAGTCTATAGCGAGGACATCTCCTTCCAAGTCATGGCAGTCTTCAACTAGTCTCGGTTCTAATTCGTTCTTTGGCTTTAGCATTTCTTATCTGGCGGGGTTGTGTAGAAGGCAATCACTGCTACTATGAGCAGGAGAATTATGAACAGGAGAGTCATTACTCTTCCTCCTTGTCTAAGTGCGCGGTACAAAGAAGGTAAGCGTCGACAATCTTTCCAACATCCTTGCTCGCTGTAGGAATCTCCTTCATAGTAAAAATCCTACTCGCGCTGATGTATTTATCGTCAGTTACTTTCAGTTTCAGGTCCAGAGCGAGGTTTCCTTCGCCAGTAGGGAGCAAGGACCAAACGGCCTTGTCTTCCGGCAAGCGGTTAAGTTCCTCGGTCATTGTCTGAATCTGCAACTCCATCGGGCTAATTTCTGGTAATGCCATAGTATTTTCAGGTTGATTTATTCTAGGTAAAGAACTAGGTATTGTCAAATCTTAAGAGTAGTATGCTTTGTACAGGTTATAAGGAATGACAAACATAGCAGAAGGAACGGCGAAAAAGGAAAAGATTGCTGAGAAGTGGTTCATGTTGGAAAAATTAAACACAAGATAGTAGGCTTCAATAAGAAGAAAAACCAGAGCGTATGTCCACACTGCGAACATGGTGAAGTTATGTTTCCCATCATCTTTTTCATCTGTCATTGGGATGGGTTTTCCTTTGCTCTTTCTCCACTTCGAATAGAAATAAACTACTGTAAAAAAGACAGTAATGCAAATAAAGTAGCTGGATGAAAAGAAAAATTTTTCCCAACCAAAAGATTCTTTAACTCTATCTCCCCACATGATTCCTTGTTCTCCTCCGACAAACACGATAGGAATTAAAAGCATGGCTAATGCAAATCCAAGGGTTGCGGTTATGGAAAACCGAAAAGGTCCCATGTACTCTATCTCAAAGTTTCCTCTCTTATATGTGGTCGTATTCATATCTGAGGCCGAAAATATCACCTCATTTATTTTTGTCAAGAAAGAACTTGTACAGTAGGGGAGGAGCACTTGGGGCAAGCATAAGTTGCGACGGTTTCCAAGTAGTCGAACTCAGGGCAAAAGAGCTTGCTACCCACAGCGGGCTTAGGGATTAAATCCCCTTCAAATACCTTTCCGCACTCCTCACAGCAGACATCTGTCTTACCTTCTAAATCTTTCTCTTCAAATTGTTCTCCACAATTCCGACACTGGTAGATTTTACTTGACTTATTCACGTGTTTGTTCTATAAAGGTTTCACCGTTTGGAACGTGTTTGTGTTCAGTTCGGTTATTTCTGATTCGTTCATTATTGGCTAGTTATCACCCCGTAGAGATTTTTCGCTCTACGGGGTGATAACTTTTTAATTGGAGCTATCAGGTTTCCACTGGTTGTAGTTAGAGCAACGTTGGCATTCCTTACTTCTCTCACCTATCATATATTCGCAGGAGGAACATCCTACCATAACCCTCTTCCCGTCCTTCATGTAGGCTCCGCAGGCAGGGCAGAAGCCCGAGGCCAGTTTTCGGTTCAGGTTATTTCGGTCCTGCTCGAACACCCGGAAACAGTCCGGGCAAACTTTGAGTTTATTTTGCATCAATATCTCTCCACTTTAGTACACCTTCACTGTACTTCCAATTAGTGTAGCCGTCTCCACAATACCTGCAAGTCGGACAAACGGTGGATTTGTCATCAGAGTATACAACCCCACATGTGGAACAAACTAGAACATTCATACTTCGGGGAACCAGTGACTTCCGTTTACGCAGTTCTTGCAGGGATATTCCGAGCTACCAGTTTCGAACTCCTTGCAGTTGGAACACTGGGGAACAAAGAGACCTACGGTAACTAGAGTGTCTCCGCACACCGGGCAAACCCCATTCGTGATTTTGGGATTGAGGGAATTGATGAAGTACAGTTGGCGGCACCTTGTACAACAATAGTAATGATGATTTGACATGGCTAGTTTTTTAATGTATAATGGAAGGTTACTTATTTGCTTTAACAATGAATATTACGAAAGCAAGACATGCGAAGTACATAATTACTAGGCTCCACCAAGGGTAAAGTAGGAAACCCCGGGTAATTCCGAGAACAACATACAGGGCAACAGTAAGTATAGGTGGCAGAATTACTGCGTCCAGCCAATTCCATTCATTTCTCTTATCGTTCATGGCTGGAACTCACAGTAGCACGCTCTTCGTTTTTGTCAAGCAATTCTTTCATCTTTTTCCTTGCGCCCGCTTCGTCAGCGTAGGTGAACCCGAAGGTTCCCCACTCGCTCGTACAGGGAAGGTATTCATCCCCCGCCTTGATATTGAACGGTTCGTAGTCCTTGTTGTGAGTACGGACAATCATTACTTCATAGCCCTTGTACAGGCCACGGGTTTTTACGTAGAGGGCGACATCACCCTGCCTTTCGAGCAGGGAAATGTCAAAGCCGTCTTTCCTAAAGCTGGTAGGTATTTCTTTCTTCATCGCGGTGATAAGCAATCAAAATCGCCATTCTTGATGGCATGGTAAATGGAGCGGGGAACAACCGTAGTTACTTCCCGCATGCTGATATATTGTTCTCCAGTTTTGGCGTTCTCACGCTTAAACCGTACTTTACGCATTAAATCTTTCGTACTGCCCAACTTGAACTTCCTTACAAGGTCATTCTTGAACTTTGCAAGGTCCGAGTTGGTGATGCGGGGAGCGTTGGTAATAGCCGCATCCTCTCTTAGCTGTTCCATCAGCCTTCTCAGGGTAGTTACCGGGTTGAGGGAGTAGAACTTGGTCCCATCCGGTCGTTTGTCCATGTCGTCCAATAAGACGGCGTGGTCCAACAAGTCCGTGTCGTTCCCTTCGACCATGGCGTATTCCCGGTTGTTGTAGTCGATAATCTTGTTCAACCTTTCCCAAGTGTACCGACCAACACCTATGTCGTCTTCGGCCATCTTCTTCACTTGGGGCCAGATGTTGGTGTACTGCAACCAGTCCCTAATCTTTTCGTAGTTGAACTTCCCTACCGTGAAGAGAGGAATGAAACGCCTGTTGCCGGAGCTGTCAATCAGGAAGGCATCGTGGTTCGTACTGCCGATGTAGGAAACCTTCGTGTAAAGGTCCACCATGCGCTTGTCATAGGGCAGGCGAACCTTGCTCTGGGTCTTGGTGATAATCTGCTTCAACGCACCAGTGTCGTCCTTCCGCAAAGTGTAGTTGTCAATTTCGTCCAAGTGGGCGATAAGAGACTCTGCGGCCTTCATGCTGTTATCCTTGTTGGTCCCGTCAATGTCCCTAAAGCCACTGGGGTTCCACAGGTACTTCATGCCGAGCGGCTTTACCAGAGCAGAGATGAAGCTGTTCTTGCCGCAACCCTGCGTACCGAAGATAACCGGGCACATGTTGTCTATCTCCTCTTGGTTCGTAAACCGGGAGAGGTCCCCAGCATGAATGAACTTCCGGTAGGCGCAGACAAGCCACGTTTTCAGGACTTCACGAACGAAGTTCTTCGTGTCCAGCAAGTCATAGCTCAGCCCAATCTTCTTAGCAGTAGCGGGGTCGTGGGCTATGAGCGATGCGATATACTCGCGCGTTTCGTCCGTGTCGATGCTCCAACTGGGGTCCACGTTGTCGGCAATAATGTCTACTGTCTTCCCTACACGGTCCTCCACACCATCCCAGTCATCCTGCTCTAGGATGCGGTCAAATACGTTTACCAGACGGTAGTTGCTGAGGTCAATCAGCTTCTTGCGCAGGGCGGTTTCAACCCGGGAATCCGGCACCCCGTACCTCCTATATACATGCTCATGCAAGGCCTGCGCTACCGGAGTAATGAAGTTGTTCTCGTCCATGACTGCGGAGATGTTCATCCGGTCCATGTCTACCACAATCCTGTCCCCAGCAGTGCTGTCATAAAACGGGTACAGTTGGAAGCAGGTAGTAAGGAGGTACTCAATGTTATCCATGCTCAGGCACGGTACGGGGTTCCCTTTAACCTCCTCCATTTCCAGCTTGCTTTCGTCATAGTCCTTCGCCGTAGCCAGAATCTCCCGGCTGGACAGGGGCTTGTACATGCTGAAATAGGTAGTACCCCTGCTGGTATGGCTATTCACGTAGCTGGAAATAATCGGCTCGAAATAGTCGGCTTCGCCTCCTATAAGGTAGTCGGCTTCGCCCTCCTCGTTCGTTACGGGCGCAGTGGCAGTATCGCCTTTTTCGGTAGTGTTGGAAGCTACGTTCGTATCGGGCGTTGCGCTCATTAAGGGCGTTGAGTACGTTACGGTTTTTCTGCCCCCGGTACTCATGGCTTCGCTGGTCTCGGCTCCATATTCCCTCAACCAATCCTGCATGGATTTAACGGGTTTGCCGTCTACACTGCTAACCCCGGTAGTGCAGGAACTGTGAAGGCACGTAGCCCGGATGGTTCCGTACTCTTCGTCCCCCGGGATAAGCCAGAGGTCCTTATTTCCGCTAACCCCGGTAGTCCGGCCTAAACAGCAAGGGCAGGGACTCTTGTACCCGTCAGGGTAGTAGGTGAGATGGCAGGAGAGGAATCTAGCGATAGCTGGTTCCTTTGTTCCCATCCAATCCAAGAATCGGGCAAGGCCGGAGGGGAATCCTTCGCCTTCCGCAATGGTAAGCGTTTCGGGGGCGGGTACAAATCCTTCCCTTTCCGGCGTAAAGAAGGAAGGGTTCAACTCCTCGGTAAAGTAGCTCCGCTCATTATACAGGTAGGTAAGCCTTCCAACATCACAGCACTTGGGGTCCCCGAAGATGCCCCGGGCCGCAATGTCTTCCAACAACTGCGCGTATACGTGCTTGTGCTTGCCCAACCGGGCAGGGATATCCCCTTCATCCAGCCAATGCCGAGTCTCCTCGTCTACACAGAAAATGGCCTTTACCCCGCCGTTGGGGCTGGCGAACATGAGACGGAAGCCCGGCACTTCCGGTAGCGTAGCGGTACACTTGCTCCACAGTTCACTTTCGTCTTCTTCGTTCCCTTGTTTGCCACGGTCAATGTCGATGCAGAAATACCCTGTGTGTTCCCAGGAAAATCCGTTAATATTGATTAGCTTCTTCCGGCTATAGAAGAGGAGTGGGCTATCTTCTATAGGCAGGAATCTTACGCTGGCCGTTATTGCGGGTAGCTTTGATTTGAGCAAGGGGAGAGGGGCCGTTTCCGGTTCCGTTCCTTCCTCCACGTCTATAACCTCCATAGCTTCAATAGCAACAGTGGAGAGCCTACTATATTCTCCGTTCTTCACGTACCTATACGTATTCATGGCGAGCAGGATAGCCTCTACGTCCACGTTTTCGTTGAGGTTCGTAACGCACGTAGCGGGCGATACCAGCCTAAACAGTTCATCAATCCCTACATCGTGCGGGTTGTTGCAACCCCCTACATGTACGCGAGGCGACCCAAGCTGTACCCAGAAATCCATTTCTAGATAGTGCAAGGACATCACATTCGGTGCACTTTCTTCGTTGTCCATTTTGGTTTTTTCTTTGTTTGGGCAGGTGCGAAATTGCTCCTACCGAGCAGGGGAACCATAGCGCAAGCTGAGACCAAAGTCAACTCAAAAATGTGGCTTGAGGTGCGTGAAGGGACGTTTTGGACGTTTCGGGCGTTTCGTCCATTTCCAGAAAATACCAAAATCAGAGGGTGGTTCAAAGCCTATTTTTGGGGTTCGACCCGGAGGGGTCCGAGCAGGGGGGTGGAGAAAAATGACCTCAAAAGGGTCAATTTGTGGAAAAGTGTGGAAGAAAAATACCTTCGTGTGGAAATGTAACTCGTTGATGTTTAGATGTGTGGAAACGAGAAAAATTTTTCCCCACAGTTATAACTCATTGATAAATATATACCTTATCCCACTAACTACCGATTCTTATAGAAAAGTGTGGAAAAATTTCTTACTCCTTTATTATTTTATTTTACCCCTCCATCATACCCTCTTTTCATTTCCCAAATATATCCAATTCTATATATTTTATTATTTTAAAAACTTTTATATAGTAATATTTTTCCACAAATGGTATTATAGATATAAAGAAGAATTGAAAATGAAGGAGTTAGCGCGTGGAGAAAAATTCCGATTTGTGGAAAAAAAAATTTCCACAAAAAATGGAAAAGTCCTATATCAATGAGTTACGAAGATTTTTGTGGAAAAAAATTTCTTCCACAGATTTTTGAAATTCCCACATATCAATTAAGGATGAATAAGTTGCGTTGTGGAAATCGACTAAGCATAGGGAAAGCCTCCTCTGCTCAGGGGTCCTCCCATGCGACCAATATACGCGCACATACGCGCGTGAGGCCAAAATCCGGTATAGAGCGTTTTTAGGGCCGTTTGTACCCGGGGTGGTAGGGTGATACCCGAAAGGGGGTGAAACGCGCTTCTAGGGCTATACCGGGGGGCAAAAAATGGGTATTTCAGATTGGGGTCTGGTTCGAGCAAGGGGCCAAAACTAAAAATCTGAAAATCCAGTTTCCGGAAAAATTTGACTAAATGATTTATATACAGCCGCTTACGGTCGGAAGGGGGTGAGACCGTGGTGGTGTCTCCTTCGCTATGTGGATTTTTTAGTACCCATTTCTGGGAATTTTTGGATTCGAAGCGTACTTAACGTACCATTTCCGTTATACCGTGTCTTTCCGGCTCAATCTTCTGCTCACCTAAATGAGCTTACGTATCGCTATGACTAGGAATAACTTAGCATACGAAACGTATTGCACAATTAGCGTATTACTTCGTATAATCACCGTAATGCAAAGTATACGTGTAGTACGATTCGGACGTTGAGTATCAACAACTTACATCGTGTTTTACAATTTTGTAAAACGCAAATGGCACTTTTCTAGAAACATAAGTCGTTGAGGCTTAGGAAGTTATAAAAATAGGATTTTTCTAAATTATTCATTATCAATAACTTATAAATATTTAGACGTAATACGCATAATCTCCTCATTCTCATACACTTAGCCTATTTCCTACTAGTAAGATAGGAATAAATTCGTAACCAGTTACGCAATTCCCGGCTTTTTGCCTGCTCATACCCTCCATAGCGTACTCTTCTAATCATATCCCTACTACAACGGTAGGAATTAGATGACCTACACTCATATCCCTACTAAGCTAATAGGAATTAGGATAGGCCTCTTTGAAGAACTATATTTATACAGTATGGCATCTTTGTATAAAAAAGGTTGACGTATGCCCTTTTTAGGGCCATTTATGAAGCGTCCGCTATAATTACCCTACCGAAGGCTAAAACGCGCTAAAAACGCTCTACCCCGGAACAAGAATGAGCAGGGAAGGAGTATCGAAGCGTACGAAACGGGTAGAATGAACTAGAATGAACTAGAATGAACTAGAATGAACTATAACGGATGAAGTGAACCGAAGCGTACTTGATAGGCATAATACCCGCTATGTACGCTACGGGCAGAACAGAACGCTACGCCCGCTACGGGCAGGGGAAGCCGGAAGGCTCATTATCTACCGCAACGCTCTTCTAAATCCAAAAGCCATAAAATGCCAAGAGAAGGCCATAAATTGATGTTGTGGAAAAGTGTGGAGAAAACGCCCATTTTGCAACCTATTAACTACCAAGCGATTATAAAAAGTGTGGAAATGGTGGAAAAGAAAATCTCCACGGCGTAAAAGAATGATAGTAAAAGGATTACGCCTACGAAAACCCTGTTTGTGGGCTGTGGAAAAAAATTTCCGGAATTAGGGGGTAATAATAATACCCCCTATTCTACCCTATAAATACCCCTATATACTATTATTTTAATATATTTTTTATTATAAAGATATTCTTCCACAGAGTGGTTATTATAGGTATAGAAGTATTAGAAATGAAGGAGTTATGGCGTGGACAAAAATCTAAAAATGTGGAAAAATAAATTTCCACAAAAATTGAAAAAGTCCTATATCAATGAGTTACGAAGATTTTTGTGGAGCGATTTGGAAATGGCTAAATGGAGTAAGTAGCTGATAATAAGGCATGTAGCTTGTGGAAATGGGGTAGGTTAGCGAAGGAGATAATTGGAATTATCTGGATATAGAGAAAAGAAATGCCAGAACTCCAGTGCTTTTAAAGATTGGAATACGAAAGCATATATTTGGTATTATATGGAAATAGGAGCAGAAGGGGAGCCTATCGGCGAATGATAATGAACCTATCGGCGAGCGGAACGGAATCCTCCGGCTAACCTGCTCTATATGTACGAAGCGGGCGTAATGGGTATAGTGAATAGAATGGACATAGGAAACGAACAGGTACGAATAGGGCATTACAGGCGTTTAGTACGCTACGGGAGCCGGAACCCGGGAAAGGGCCGAAAATAGCCGAAATGGTAGAATCTGCACAATTTGGTTATTCTTGGCACGCTAGAAGGGGTCTAGAAGCGCGTTTTGAATGGTAGGTAGGGTGATTATACCCGGGAAACGGTCAACGCCGCGCTAGGGGCCATAGAATGCTAAATCGCTATTAATTGCTATTACTTTGGAAGAAATTGGTAGCATAGCGCACAAAAAGCTTGAATTGCCCTGCTCATGTGGTAGGGTATCGGCATGCAAAATAATGGACAGAAGAGATTTACCCGGTCTTTTTACCGTCCCGTTGCGCAGTACAGTTTAGAGGGAGACTATATAGCCTCTTACCGTAGCGCGGCTTTTGCCGGACGGGAATTGACGAAGGGAAAGAAAGGGAGCACCGTTTATGCCTGTGCTAGTGGGAAAGTCCCTACCGCTTACGGGTACAGGTGGGCCTTTATCACCCCTGTACAGTACCGGGAGGGAGTTACGCCGGAGAACTTGAACCCCTTGCCGAAGAAGAAAAAGAAGCGGAAGAGTAAGAAGGAAAAGGAGAAGTTGCGCATGAAGAGAATACCAGCTAGGGCGGGGGAAACCTTCGTGCCTTTCCCGGTTAAAAGCCTGCGTGATTTTATGGCTATCAGCAACTTAGGCAGGATTTACAACACAAGATATGGAAAGTTTATACCTGTACAGGATAACGGCCATATTTGGCTATATGGCTCTTGCTATAATGTCTCAAAACTAACGGAACTAACTCATAATGAGCAATAAAGTTAGACCAGTAGCGCAGTACAGTTTGGACGGGGACTATATAGCCTCCTATCCTAGCGCAAACAGTGCCAATATAGCCATGTCCGGCAAAACAGGTGCCAACGTATACATGTGTGCACGTGGGTACAATCCTACTGCATACGGGTACAGGTGGATTTTTGTCGAAGAAGGGGAACCCCCTGTAAAGCTAGGGCCTATAGTGCCTTATAGCAAGCAAGCGGAGTTTGAAAAGTACAATGGCAAAGTAATGCAGGGGCCTATGATTAACCCTAAGGGGACGGCTGGAACGAACAAAAAGAAAAAAGCAAGGAAAAAGATTAAAAATTTTCACGGGAAGAAGTGGAAGCGGAAGAGGAAAACGCAGGAAGAGCTTGCTTTGGAGGGGGAAACGTTCGTCCCTGTACCTGTTAAAGGCCTGCGAAAGCTTTACACTATCAGCGACTTAGGCAGGATATATGACGTAAGATATGGGAAAATAGTACCTGTACATGATAATGCAGTGTACCTGTGCGGCGGGTTTTACCGTCTCCCACTACTGGTTTATGTGGCGTTTAGGTGCCGTATACCCCGCTACGGAGTCAGCCATAAAAATGGCGATAAGACAGATAACAGGCTTGCAAACTTGAAAAAGTATGTTCCAAAATTTCCCCCATACAGCGGGCCGTATGAGGAATACTACGGTGAAACAAGCAAGAAAGGCATCAATATCAATGACTTACTGCAATGCAAAGGGAAAAGAAGAAAGAAGAAGAAGTAATAGGCAAGGGTTAACTAATTTTTAAGAACGGAACCCCCCCCCGCAAGGTACACCGCTAAAGATTTGAACCCTAAGGCAACTCTAAGATTGCTTAGGATGGAGTATGATAGATTTATAGCGGACAGTGACACATATTCCAGCTATGTCATATATCGTAATGATAGTATTCTTTATAACTCACTTAATAGCAAGTATGACACAAGCGATTAAGTTTTTGCTTGCGTAAATCCACACCTATGCTAAATTGGCCTTGTTCCCCGAAGGAAGGGGTACAACAAATAAAACCTAACCATATAAATACGATGAACGAAGAACTGAAAAATGACGAAGTAATCATCCTCGATGAACTGTGCAAGGAAGCTCTTACCTACCAGGTTTATGAAGATAACGCTGGAGGCCTGCATTTCACGATTTATCAAGAGGATGAAGATTTTGTGCGCCTGCTCGGAATCTGCTTTAATGTGCGTCCCGAAGATAAAAAGACCTGTATCGAAGATTTGACGGACTTTATGGACTGGGAAGGCATGATATTGAGGAACAACG
>OLFT01000278.1_pt1 | contig 71074 bp, 73 predicted proteins | sample 1604921 | NCBI WGS metagenome assembly OLFT01 (sample SAMEA3888897, study PRJEB22519) | human gut metagenome | biome: human gut; feature: human-associated habitat; material: faeces | place: Denmark | collected 2013 | reverse complement strand
ATGCAAGTCAATATATTTGAAGGCTACGCAGTATTTGACATACAAGAAAAGAAGAAGGCAAACGACCGGACTAACCTGGAACAGGTTTGATGTTGCGAACATCGTCTGGCAAAGTGTGAAATTCTTAAAGTCTACGGAATATCCGAGTGCTGCCATGGCTTCAGTTCCTGAATTCGCAAGAATTGGAACGTTCACGGCTTCGCTTGGATTCTCGGCCATATTGACCGGAGCTGTTCCAACGACTACCTGGACGGAGCTGTTGCCGGTCTTTGGTACCTGAACGGCTGTAGCTTCTTCCTGGATATAAACTCCATGTCTGATGCTCATTAGTTCTTACCTCCTCTTTCAAGTTTGAATTTCTGCGCTTCTGTGTAAGCGCTGTATACGTATCCTCTCTTTTCTCTGATCATTCTCTCGGCCTCGCCGTATTCTCTGATCGGAATGAAAAGGTTCAGGATCATTGGTGCATCCGCTTTGGCCGCTTTCGCTGCCTCCGGGATTGTCGTGTAGACTGTGCCGGTGATGGCGATTCCGCTGATTGTTGGTCCTACGTAGAGGACTGCTTCAGTCTTTGCCTCCGTCACTGCCTGTGTCTTTTTTGCCGGTGCTTTTGTCTCCGGCGCCTTTACTGATTCGCTCATGACCAGTCATCGCTCCTTCCTATTTTTGGTACGTAGAATTTGATATCTATGGCTCCGAAGTAAAACGGATACGTGTCCTCATCCTGAAGCGCAAAGCTCACATTCTGGTTCGCTCTGAATTTACTATCCAGGAGCGGTCTTTCCAGGAACCGGTTTGTGATCTTTGTGATCATCTCCAGGATGGTTCTGTGTCCGTTCGTTTCTTTGTCGTAGTCACAAATTCCGAATAATACCGTGGTTCCGACGAGCCATGGCTCATCGTCCGTCGGTGTGTTGCCTTCTTCGATTCTCACGATGAAGTAAGGGAAGAACTGCGACTGGTCTTCCTCATCGTCTGTGATCTCCGGCAGTCTCTGTTCGTAGCCTTTTACTCCGACCACGTCCTCTCCTGCAGCATTTTTCAGCTGCATCTGCGCCAGGAGTTCCTCGATTTCGGCGATTAGCGATTTCTGAAGGTCCCATGGTGTCATTGTCTTCCTCCTACTTTGTGAGTAATTCTATTTGCTGCTCCACGTAATGCTGCAGGTTCCGGTCGATGGATGGTTTCACGACTCCGTATACCTTTTCCTCGTTACCGATCATCTTCGGGATTGAGTTAGATTTCAGCTTTTTAATAGGTTTTCTCTCCTTGCCTACTCTCTGGTATCCTTCCAACAGAGGATGATGCCAAGGCAGTCGAGGCAGCCAGCAGCCTGAAGAATGCAGCAACCGGCCTGGTACTCCAGGCGACAAAGCTCGCAGCGCAGGCAGACAGAATCATGCACGACTTATACGATGAAGTCAGCAACTACACCACACCGGTGGAAGATTATCTGGAGGGGCAGTTCGAGGACGCAGAAGCGGGTCCGGAAGCTGAAACAGAGGAAGAACAGGAGGACGCTGAGTAATGAGTGAAGCAAACTGCGGAATCTCCGTACACGAAGTAACACAGGTGAGAGTTTCAGATTCAGAAGGCAACGCAATGAACCAGGGCGACACTATCGTCCTGAGAATTGACACCGAAGACATCCTCTGCGTATTCAAAGGAATCGAGAGCGGATACTTCATCACAGAGACGTGCGAGGACGGAATCAGAAACCGCTACCGTGTCAAGAGCATCAAGAAATCCAAAGTAGTAAAGAACGCATCCGTAGATGCAGCAGATGAGGAGGAATAAGAATATGGCAAAAGCAGAACTGACAACCGTGGAAAACTTCAAGATTGTAACCGGTATGGAAGCAATGGACGAGGAGCTCAGAGCAGAGCTGGAAGATGAGCTCGACGACCTGGACGATGATGGCGGCATCGATGCCAAGCACATCAAGATCCCATCTGGCGGAGGAAAAGCCTTCGAGGTCGAGACAGACGATCCCGACGATCCGGAGGTCATGAAGGAAGTAACCGGCGTGATTATTTTCACGCATCGCATGAACGCCTACTGGGCGCAGAAATTCGGAGAAGCAGGAGAGGATGGCAATATCAATAAGAGCCCGGACTGCAGCTCCATGGATGGAAAGCAGGGCGTCAACAGAGAGACCGGAGAAATCCGCACATGCGACACCTGCCCTTATAACCAGTTCGGATCCGACGGAAAAGGTAAAGCCTGCAAGAACATGCGCCGCCTTTACATCATGATGAACAACCGCCCGGACATTTATCTTCTGACAGTGCCGCCAACATCTATCAAGGACGTGAACAAAGCACTGAAGAAAATCATGGGACAGCAGCACATCCCATACAGCCGCATGATCGTGACATTCAAGCTGAACGTGGTAGAGAACGTGGACAAAATCAAATACTCCAAGGTAACGCTGGAAAAGACAGGACTGCTGCCAGAAGCTCTTTATAAGACAACAGCAGAGCTCCGCAAGGCAATGAAGCAGAGCTATGAGAGCGTAGCGATCACAACAGATGACTACAAGGAAGCAGCACCAATGGAAGCAACTCCGGAAGTCGGCCCTGACGGATTCATGCAGGCAGGCGACATCCAGGACGGAGAGCTGCCATTTGACTAAGCCACAGCGCAGGGCGGTCACCACGGCCGCCTTGCAGAATTGGAGGTAAACGATGGCTAAGAACTTAAAGGAATTTATACAGTGCGGAAGGGATCCCGCATACCTGAAGAACGGAGACATCATCACAGAGGAACTCGCCTGGGAGGTCGTCGGCCAGGAAGGATACGCTGACGGATGCCTGGATCAGGAGTTTGAGATCACACAGAGCCGCATCGTGGAAGATATCATCGGAGGCGAGGGCGTCTATGAAACTATCTACAGAGAGAGCCCGGACCATCCATGGCAATACATCGGACTGTGCGCAGCAGGAAAAGATAAGAACCTCGCGCCGATCCACGCCAAGACAACCTATGTTTGCAGTAAATACAGAGCAAAAAACGAAGTGGAACTGCAGCAGCACATCAGGGATGCCGTGGAAGCATGCCGGAAGGTACACGAAAGAGGAAACATACCAATCGCGCCGCATCTTTACTGGCCAAGATTCCTGGATGACAACGATCCCCAGGATCGCGACTACGGAATAGCAGCAGGCCTGGAAACACTGAAGCGCTGCGATGAGATGATCGTAATCATCAGACAGGAAGGTCCGGAAGAAGAATGGATCAGTCAGGGAATGCAGGCTGAAATCGCTGCTGCGGCAAAGATGGGAATTGAGCCGCAGTTCATATACATAGGCAAAGAAAAGAGGTAACACCATGAACACGGCAGAAGTCGATCTCGACCGTTTGGTCGATTATGAAAGAGAATACAGAAGCGTCGTCAAAAGGGCGCAGGTTACCGGAGATCATATGATAGGAGTCCGACACGCAGAGCATGTGGTACATGGAAATCAGCACCCTCGGAGTACCGGGAACAGATGCTGGAGGAAGTGCAGGCGAAGCTCGGAGAAATGAGCCGAAAAGCGCCAACGGTAATATCGCGGGCCCTGAATAAAGTAGCAGTCACAGCGAGAGTAGACCTCGCAAATAAAGCGCAGGCGACCTACACGGTAAAATCCGGAGGCTTTAAGAAGGACATGACGATCCGGAAAGCGTCCGCAGGAAGGTTGGAAGCGGTAATTCATTCACAAACAGTCCATCTCTCCAGGTTGATTCGTAGTTGATCACGGCGACCTTGAGCGCTTTGAATGGGAACGCCTGCAGGTCTTCAATCATTCGGATCCTCTGTTGCTTCGTTCCCAGGAGCGCCTTGCAGGTCACTTTGAAGTCTGCGACCTCTGCGATCTCTTTTGGCCAGACCGACACGACGGACGTTGGTGCGATTACCAGGACTCTCTGGATCGCACCTTTTTGGTATGCGGCTCCTGCGATGGCGATCGCAGTTCTGGTCTTGCCGCATCCCATTTCAAATAAAAGACCGAAGCCTTTATTCGTGTTGGCTGCCATTTACTTTCCTCCTTCACTTATTTGCTACCGGCTCCAGCTCCTGGAACTCGGCGCCATCCATCAGCTCTCTGTCTTTCAGGATGTCTTTTCCGCTTATGCTTCTGATTCCCTGGTATTCGTAGTCCTCATTCTGCCCGCGGTTGTATCGTTTGTTATATTCCGGATTTTGCAGCCGCTCGTATTTCCCACGTGTGGCCAGCGCTGTCCGGTTCAGCTTCTCTGCGATCAGTGTGAAATCATACCCCTGGTCTACCATTTTGCAGAGCGTTTCGATTTCTTCCTCTGTCCATTTCCTTGAAGGAACCCTGACCGGTCGCTTATCAATCTTCAGATCGAGTATCCTTCTTTTGACCGCTCCTTCTGAATGTCTTAGCTCTCTTGCCAGGTCTGTGTATGTATATGTTCCTTTTTCCAGGAGGTACCTGAGTTTGTTGTCTTCAGCGCTTGTCCATGCTGTGTTGTGCTCTCCGTGTTTCTGCAGCTTTTCAAAGTCTGCCTTTCTCTTTATGTCCACCCATTCAGGCTCTGCTCCGAGACTGTATTTCTCGAACCGGGAGAAGTCCAGGATGCTCTTGTTATCCTCGGCCCATTTCCAGAATGCATCGATGTCGATCACCCTGAAGCGATTCTTCTTCACTACGTGCCATTTGACAGGCAGTCCGTACCGGATCAGCTTGTCGCTGGTGTAGCCGAGCATGTTCTTTCCGTTTGTCATCATTATGACGAGGGTTCTCTTTTCTTCCGGAATGCTCGCGAGTGTTGCTGCCACTCTCTCAGCGTCGCTGAGCTGTTCTGCGGTGTACTTTACTTCCTTTGCCATATTGGCTTCCTCCTTTCGTTGTGTTCGATTGTTTTGTGCTTCTGTTGCTATTGTATGCCACGAAATCACTTTTGTCAATGCTTTTTCTGTGTTTTTGTTGCATTTTGTGTTTTTGTTGCTTGACTTATTGCGCCAATGGCTTTATAATTGGAGCATGAAAGGCGGTGAAAAATTTGAAGGATCGAATTAGAAAAATCAGACGCGACCTGGATTTGACTCAGCAAGAGTTTGCTGATCGTCTTGGTGTTAAGCGTGGGGCAATTGCAAATTATGAAATAGGCAGAAATGTTCCGGCTGATTCTGTCGTTGCTCTGATCTGCAGGGAGTTCAATGTGAACGAAGAATGGTTGCGGGACGGAACTGGTGAAATGTTCGCTCCGGATGCAAGCGACGAGCTGGAAGCTCTGGTTAAAAAGTACGACTTGTCTAATGCGGATCAGGTTCTTATCGAGAAATATGTGAACATGAAGGCTGGCTCACGCGAGACGATCATCAATTTCATTTCTGATGTAGCTGCAGCGATTGGCAGTTTGGACGCTCCGAACGCGAAGGCGTTTCCTTCTGGCAGCATATCTGCTGATATTGATATCGATGCGGAAGTGGAAGCATACCGTCGGCAGCTTGAACTTCAGAAAAAAGCGGGGGCAGGATCGTATCAATTGAGTGGTGGCGAAGGCATAAAGGTTAAGGAGGACGCGTGATGGGTATTTCATTCGGTGGCTGGCCATCGTATATTCACTCTGATTTCGAGCAGGTGAAGCGTATCGATGCCGGTTTGAAATTAAAAAAGAAAATTGTTTCATTTTTGCCGGATATATTTTTAGATGATCCGGAACGTCAGATACTTGTTGTTTCTGGTTCTGCTGCAGAACCATATCAGTGCAATCTTAAAACCTGCACATGTGCTGATTTCGGAATCCGTCATCTTCCGTGTAAACATATCTATTGCCTGGCGCATGAGCTTGGTCTTCTTGCCGATCTGCCGAAATACAAAAAAGGCAGCGGATCGTTCGATCCTGCTGCCGAGATAGAGCGTTATCGCTCATTGTATGAATCCGGCCAGATCAGCGCCGACGCATATGTGAAGGTCTGCACGCCTTTGGCTAAGATGGCAAAATAAAAAAATCGCCCAGTGCTGCGAACACCAGGCGACCTGTTCTTCCTTGCGGAAGCTGTAAACTCTACGAATAAATTTTACAGCGTTTCCGATAAATCCGCAAGGGTTTATTTTTTATACTCTTTTTTGGGAGGTGAGACGATGAGGTTCTTTTCCTACGGACGAAAATCCGTATTTTCTGATAAATCAGATTCAATCGATAATCAGTTCCGGATGAACCGGGAATACTGCGAGTCGAAGTTTTCCGGCCAGGTGGATTCCTGGCAGCAGTTCTCTGATGAAGATTTCACCGGGGCGAATACGTCACGTCCTGATCTGCAGCGCATGCTGTCATTTATAAAGGGTGGCTTCTGTGACGTCCTGGTTGTCTATCAGCTGGACCGTCTTTCCAGGGATGTCCGGGATTTTGCGAATATCTACGCGATGCTTGAGGAGCACGGCGTCATGTTTATTTCCATAAAGGAAAATATCGACACCACGACTCCAATCGGGCGCGCCATGATGTATGTCACCGTGGTCTTTGCGCAGATGGAGCGTGAAACCATCGCGGCTAGGGTGAGCGATAACATGATAGGTCTTGCAAAAAAAGGCTACTGGACAGGCGGGAATCCTCCGCGTGGTTATGTCAGGAAACATGTTGTTGTGAATGGGAAGAAGCACTGCACGATTGAGCCGGATCCGGATGGTGTTAGTTATGTAATAAATATCTTTGATACATTCCTGGCGTATAACTGCAGCCTGCAGGGAATGGAGACGCGTTTCAAAAACGAGGGAATCAGGACGGAGTCCGGGAAGTTCTTTTCAACGACTCAGCTGCATAAAATTTTGACCATGCCATATTGCGTCGAGGCTACTCCTGAAGTCTACGACTTCTATGAATCGAAGGGCTGCATCATGGATCCTGGCTCTCCGAGAGAAAAGTGGGACGGATCCGTCGGAGTTATGATTTATGGACGGTCTACCGAGAAAAACAAAAAGCACCAATCTCAGCCACCGGAGAAATGGCTTGTGTGCCTCGGTATCCACAAACCGTTCATGTCTGCAGAGAAGTGGCTCGCTGTCCAGGAGCGCTTCGGCCAGAATAAATGCATCAAAGATGCGAAGTGGCCAGTTCCTCTCCTGAAGGGCGCCTTGCGATGTAAGTGCGGTAACCTGATGCAAATATCCAGAAAGAAAAAAGTCGACGGTACCTGTTCTTCCTGGTATTACTGCAGGAAGCGTATGAGGCAGGGAGTTGATGCTTGCGACATGGGGCAGATCAAGTGCGATCTGCTGGACGAGAAGGTTCTGTCTTTATTCCGTGAAATAGCGGCGGATCCTGAACTGATTCAGAAGTTCGTTAAGACAGAGCTTCCGGCTGATGCTCCTGATCTGAAAGCTGCACAGGCTCGCGTGTCATCATGCGAGGCAAAGATTGGCCGCCTGGCTGCATCGTTGGCTCTGGCAGAAGATTCCGCTGCATCGAAGTATATCATTGCAGAAATGGAACGCCTTGACATGGAGCTGGCTGCTCTGAAGCGTGAGGCGTCTTTGGCCGAGATGGAAAATCACAAGGCAGCAGCTCAAGCGAAGGACGCAAAGGTCACGGCTGCGGAAATTGCAAAGCTGATTCATGGCCTGGAAGGATTCGACGACAAAGAAAAAAACGCGATTGCTCGCGCTGTTATCCAGGAGTGCGTGTGGGACGGAGAGAGGCTTTTTGTTACGCTGTAAAACTCACTATTTCATCATGTGGGCTGTCCGGTCTCATACGAAGTGCCGACTTGATCAGATCCCTGATGGTAACTTCTCCTGTTCCTTCTACATTAGCATTTCTTGCTTCCAGTCTTACCAGATTCTTTACATTTTGAATCTGAAGTTCTGCGTTGTCTTCGATCGTTATGATGCGTTCATTTTTGGGTATATATTGCGATAGTGCATTCAAGAAAGTGGTTTTCCCGGATCCGGTTCCACCACTGATGAATATATTGTATCCGGCGGCTACTAATAAAGCCAGAAAACCCGATACTTCTGAATTGATTGACTGCCATTCCATCAGTTTTTTCATTGTAATTGCTTCTTTTGCAAATTTTCGAATTGTAACGATCGGCCCATTTAATGCGACCGGCGGAAGTACGACATTGACTCTCGATCCGTCTGCCAGTCTGGCATCTGCAATCGGCGATGCCTCATTTACCAGTCTGTTGGATCCTGCCACAATCTGCTGGATCACATCCTCCAGTTTGTCTCTGGATAAGAATCTTTTGTCTGACTGGATGATCCTTCCTGCTTTTTCAATAAATATATTCTGCGTCCCGTTGATCATAATCTCTGTGATCTGTTCGTCTTCCAGAAATTCCTGCAGCAGATCCAGTTTCCGGAATGCATTGAAAAGTTCCTTTCCAAGCATTGTTTTCTGATCCAACGGCAGATATTCTTCCTGCGAAGCTTCCTGAAGTACTTCATAGATCAACTCTGTCAGTTCTTCGTCCTCCATGTCCCTTGTCATATCCAGTCTGGATAATATCCTTGCATGGAGCTGCTCTGCTTCTATCATTTTCCTCATCCTTCCAGCTCTTTCTTTACCATCTTCTGCTTTACATCGTCATAACCCATCAGATGTAATTCTTCTTCAAACTGGAATAATTTTGCCTGCGCCACCTCCTCTTTTATGACTGCCACATGTATCTCCGTACACATCCTCAAGAGCTCATATACTCCACGGATCCCTTCATCGATATCCAGTATCAGGACTTCATATATGCTCTGTTCTGCAATCTGTTCCACAAACCCTGTCCACTCTTCGATCTCCACTGCCTTCAGATCTTCCGACATCCGCATAGGCAGAAGATAGTCAAGCGGTCCCATATGTTTTACCATACCTGCCAGAGCTGCTCTTAAGTGTTTCTTCTCCTGTCTGGAATAATAAAGTGCATCCGCTACCGTCTGTCCGGCATCCGGAAAATGTCCCCCAATCCCTCCATATACTTCAAGATTCAGGTACAATACATTGTACGTCCTTGCCAGTTCTTTTCCCAGCTTTAATGCATACCCGGTCTTCTTACTCCGGTGCACCGGGGAAAAGATTCCGATGATCCTGACATTCTGCTTTTTCGCTGTCCTAAGGAAAAATCTTTCCGGTTCCCCGGACTGCGTACACTGTTCGATCACCGCTCCCATAATGGCCTCTCCGGACTGGTACTTATTGATAAGTTTCTCATTTGTCTCATGTGCTGCATTTTCCGACTGTGCCAGAACGAACACATTCCCGGCCTTTATCTTCTTCCTGTCTTCTACCGGATAACTGCTTCCGATCAACAGGATATCAATCGGTGATTCCTCCTGCAGTTTTACGGTCTGCTCAACACTGTTACATACCTGTACGCCAAGTGCCAGCTCCTTCGCTTTCATAAAAACTTCCGCAAGGGCCGCAGCGTATCTCACTTCCTGGTCACAAATCACCAGATTTCTGCTTACCACATACTATCCCTCCTTCAACACGTTTACACAAAATCTGAAACGTTTGCCGATACGGCATTGAATACTTCTTGAATTTTTTGAATCTAACAATTAGAACTACAAATCAGATGCAAGCTACTTCGTAACTTGTAGGCTGATTATATACTGGATGATTTGTATTTGTCTATGCCCTTTTTAAAAGTTTTCAATCTTTGTGCAATGTTTACATAATTTGATAAAAAGTTATACCGTAAAGTAGAGCAACCCCAGGAAATCCAAAGGATCCGGATGTCAAAAAAGTGATCGGATTCATCCCGACACAGGCAGAAATTCCCTGTCCGTCAAGAAATTCGTTTACAAAAAATATGATCGCGAACCCAATAATTCCACGAATCAGAAAATTTACAATGATTTTTGTTCCCTTTTTTTTCATATTTTTCTCTTTTTTATTACTCTGTTTTTTTATTATATGATGATCTGTATCTGTCTTATACCTTTCATAATTATCAAAAAGCATCTAAAAAAACAGGCTTGAAAACTTTTTCTTTTTTCAAACCTGTCTCATGATCTCTGATCTGCTTTTTATTTTATAACGAAATCTTGATTTCCCGTTCTGTCCGATGGTATTTATGATAATTCACGCCGGCAGAATCGAACATCTTCATGGAAGCCATTACAGCTGCTGTACCTTCATACTTGTTGCTGTCATAGATAACCTCTTTGATCCCGCTTTGTATGATTGCTTTCGCACATTCGTTACACGGGAACAGAGAGACATACAACTTTGCCCCTTCCAGACTTCCTCCACGGTAATTCAAGATCGCATTCAGCTCACTGTGAACCGTGTATACATATTTTGTCTCTAAAGGATCGTCTCCTTCCCGCGCCCATGGAAATACATCATCCGAGCACCCTGTCGGAAGTCCGTTATATCCCATTGACAGAATCTTGTTATCCTGACTGACGATACAGCATCCTACCTGTGTATTCGGATCTTTGGAACGCATTCCGGAAAGCTTTGCAACGCCCATAAAATACTCATCCCAGCTGATATAATCTGTTCTTTTATCTCCCATATACGTCACCTCGCCACTATTTTGTCCCAAAAATACGGTCTCCTGCATCTCCCAATCCCGGAACAATATATTTATGTTCATTCAGATGATCATCGAGTGCACCGATATAGATATCTACATCCGGATGTGCTTCCTGCAGACGTTTTACACCTTCCGGAGCTGCAATGATACACATAAAACGCATATGCTTTACACCTTTATCTTTCAGCATCTGAAGTGCTGCCACACAGGACCCGCCTGTTGCAAGCATCGGATCTACGACAAATACTTCTCTTTCGTCACAGTCTGACGGAAGTTTGCAGTAATATTCTACCGGTTCATATGTCTCCGGATCTCTGTAAAGACCGATATGTCCGACCTTAGCAGACGGGATCATATTCAGCATTCCATCAACCATTCCAAGTCCGGCTCTTAAGATCGGCACTACTGCTAACTTTTTACCGCTTAATTGTTTTCCCACCATCTCGCAGATTGGTGTCTTTATCCTGACATCCTCCAGTTTCAGATCTCTTGTTGCTTCATAACACATTAATGATGCGATCTCCCCAACGATCTCTCTGAATTCTTTTGACCCTACCTCTTCGCTTCTGATGTAGCTGATCTTGTGCTGAATCAACGGGTGATCCATAACCTGTACTTTTGACATGTTTCTCCTCCTTGTTGTGAAATGATTCTATACCAATTTTTCTATATGATGTCCTGCAGCTTTCAGAAGACGGTTCATAATTGCGCTTCCGATTCCTGCAGTATCAAACGACTCACTATAGATATAATCTACCTGATCGTCATCAAACTCTCTTAAGATCCCGAACAGATTTGCGGCGATGGTTGATTCATCCGCTCTGGTTCCGATGCATTTTACGTCACCGGCCTTATATTCTGCCACAGTCTCTTCCGTTCCGATAATGCCGACTTTATAGCCCGCACGGGACTTTTCTTTTGCACGCTTATTGATCTCTGCCGTTACCTTCTCCAGTGGACCTTCTATAATGGTCAGATCCGCTTTCGGTGCATAATGACGATACTTCATTCCCGGTGCTTTCGGAACCTGCTTGCTGTCCGGTCTGATCAGCGTCCTGTCGATCGTGACTTCTCCGATCACTTCCTCGAACATCTCTTTTGTAATGGCTCCCGGTCTTAAGATCATCGGTGGTTCTACCGTCATATCCAGTATTGTAGATTCTACCCCGATCTCTACTGCCCCGCCGTCTACGATCATGTCTACCCTTCCGGTAAGATCCTCTGCTACATGCTGTGCGGTTGTCGGACTCGGCCGTCCGGAAGTATTCGCACTCGGTGCCGCAATGTATCCGCCGCCCGCATCAATCACTTCTCTTGCGATCTCATCTACCGGCATCCGGACAGCTACCGTATCCAGCCCTCCGGTGGTTCCGTACGGCACAATATCACTTTTGTTAAATATCATTGTAAGCGGCCCCGGCCAGTATTTTTCAGCAACCTTTACAGCCTTTTCCGGGACTTCGGAAACAATTTTTTCCAGTGCTTTCATATTCGTGATATGAATGATCAAAGGGTTGTCAGACGGTCTTCCTTTTGCGGCATATATCTTCTTGGCCGCATCTTCATTCAATGCATCTGCTCCCAGACCATATACGGTCTCTGTGGGAAATGCAACCAGACCTCCTTCTTTTAAGATCCGTCCTGCTTCTCTTATAATATCTGTATTATTTTGATTTTTATCAATTTTTTCTAATATTGTTTTCATGATTGTTATTATACTACACTCTAGTTTTCCATACAAGCAAGGATTCCTTCTGCGATCGCTTCCGCAAGCTTCTCCTGATACTTTGGACTGACCAGCTTTGCGGCTTCTTCCGGGTTACTTAAGAATCCGCACTCCACAATGATCGTCGGTACTTCCGTCCGTTTCAGAAGATAATAGGTATCATTCGCTTTTGCCTGTCTGGTATTCTCTTCATCTGCCTTCAGCAGTGCTTTCTGCATCACTTCGGCCATTCGCTTTCCCTCTTCCGAATGTGAATAATAGAAGACCTGCGCCCCGTGGATCTGCGCATCCTGATAGCTGTTCTGATGGATACTGACCGCAGCCTGCGGCATCGTCTTATTGATCCGTTCCACTCTCGCTTTCATATCATGGATTTTTTTATTTCCTGCAGCCGGATCTCCAAGCATTACATCCTTTTCTCTTGTCATGACGACCTTCCATCCCTTTTTCTCCAGTCTCTCTTTTGTCTTTTTTGCAATTTTCAGATTTACATCCTTTTCTTTTGCCTGATTCACACCAATCTTTCCTGGATCCTCTCCGCCGTGTCCGCTGTCCAGGACAATACATGGATTCCTTCCTGTAACCCTTCCGCTTGATACCATTTCCTCCAGATGATTACTCATCATGATAAGTACCGCCAGCAGCAGCAATACTATTGCAAATTCTATTTTTTTCCACAAATAAAAATACCTCCTGCAATTCATATATTCTACTATATGACTGCAAGAGATATTTTATCTGTTATTCTGTTTGATTAATTGACATATTTCTGGATCAGATTCCAGATATCCGAACTTTCCTGTCCAAGAGACCACTCAGCTGTACCTGCAAGCTTATATTTCTTCATGAGTTTGAGCTTTGCTTCGATTGATTTGCTGTCTTCCAGCCAGATCTCATATTTGGATCCGTCTGCTTCCCATGTGGCATAGTTCTGTCCGGCCTTCTTATCCCAGGTCGTATCGACTCCGGCCTGTTTGACGATGGCCTGTGCATTATCCATACCATATGCATCACTCTCTACGGTTGCAGAATACTGTTCCGCATCCGTTCCTTTATCACTCTTCAGTTCTTCTTCCGTCTTCGGAGTCTCTTTCCACAGACGTGTAAAGAACGGAATACCGCTGATAACCTTCTCCGCCGGAACCTCTTTTAACGTCTCTGTGATTCCTTCTTTTACATAATTGTAAGAAGATACCGGACCTGCTTCAGGCGAACCTGCATAATACTCATCATATCCCATGATCACTACATAATCTGCTACAATTCCCTGCTCTTTACGGTCATACTGTGTGTTAAAGCTCTTTGGGACATAGTTGTCCACCGACAACACCAGTCCGTTCTGTCTGCATTTTACCGATAATTCACGGATAAATTCAATATAATGTTCTCCGCACTTATCGGAAATCTTTTCGAAGTCTACATTGATACCATCAACGCCGACACGGAGTGCCTCTGCGATCAGCTGCGTGATCAATGTCTCACGTCTGGATGTATAGCTGAGCAGTTCGTAAGATTCCTTCTCCGAACTGATGCCTCCGTCAAAATCCCTGACGGTCATCCACACTTCCACATTCTGCTTATGTGCGTAACTCACATAATCTGCCGATGCGATAGAGCTGATGTTACCGTTCGTATCTGCCACATGGATCCATGTCGGAGCCAGTGTCGTAAGCCCTTTCGTCTGGGCGATCCTCTGCGCCACCGCATTGTTCGCATCCTGGTTCGTCACATTATGCCATGCCATATTGATCGTGTAATCTTTGCTGATATTGGAATAATCCTGCTCTTCAAACTTTCTGGTAATATTCTTCTTTTCTTCGTTCTTCAGAGCTTTGTTCTTTACATATCCGATCACACCATCTGCTGTGCGTACTTTTTTCCAGTTCTGTTCACTCTCAACGACTGTTACTTCATCTTTTTTCTTAAGTTCTGCCAGCACAGGGCTCTTTACTCCGCCCTGATAACGCACCTGTGTATTCTTTTTCACAGTTGCAACATCCGTTTTTCCCCATTTTGTCCTGATCATAACATGATCCGGATTATTTGACACTTCATAATCAATATTCGTGTACTGCTGGACAAAATCCAATGCAATATATGCTGTGTTTCCTTCTGTTTTTAAAATAACGTAATCTTCGCTTTTCTTTTTTCTGGATATAGAGTAATCCTTACTGCCGACATCTACCGATATCATATCTTCCGGGAGCATATACAACAGAACATTTTCATTCGGATCCCAGTAGAACCGGCTGTTGATATAATCTCTTACAATATTATATGCAACATATACTTTTCCACCTGCCAGTTTTCCTTCTGCCTCCACGACTTTATTATCCACCGTGATACCAACCTGTCCATCCTTTTCTATCCCATAATATTTCTTCATATCATATTGTTCTTTTGATGGGCTGTAACGTTTCCACAAAATGATTCCTGCAATTGCTGCAATGATTAATATAATCAACAGGACAAATCGTATCATGCGTTGTCTTTTTCTTCTCCGCCGCATACGCGCCCGCTCCGCCGGAGTTCTCTGTCTTCTTGGCGGATGGTTGTCTGACGGTCTTCCTGACGAACGATTGTCTGACGGTCTTCTTCCCTGTGATTTTCCATATGTTCTTCGGTTTTCATATGTGCGGCTACTTCTTCCTCTGTCTTCCATGCTGCACCTCCTACAGGTCACATTATAACAAAACGTAAGATACACGTCATTATATTTCGACATTTTCCTTAAAACTTTCGTCTTAATCTGCGGGGTATTTACATATTTTTCCTGATTAAATTGCTATATTCTGAAACCACAACTCTTTTACATCACCTTTGTCATTGAGCACATAATCTCTCATATATGCCTGATTTTCACACATCGTATGTGCCTGTACAATCTGCATGGGGCTGGCTGGTATTCCATTGATCCTGAGGCTTATATTTTTCTTTTCATAGCCTGTCAGTTCCTGGAACATATTCTTCCATTCGTCATTGTCCCCCATGTTCCTTCCTCCTTTTTACCGGATGATAACTATGGATGTTGCGCATATCTGCAGCGAAGGAGATGCCCGTGATACAATGCTGTTTTTACGCAGCAACAAATTATGTTTTAACTGGAAATAGTCCCCGGCAATTAAATATTTTTCATATTATGTCAAAATTATACTGTGAAATATCTGCCTGAAACGGCTGTGTAATCTGATTTGCTTTTGATAGATCCATCCCACCCGGAACGTGGAATTGAAATATAAATGCCTGGTACGGCGTTCTGTTCCGTCCCCAAAATTAAAATTCAAAAAATTCTCCCTTATTGGTTCTAACAACATAGTTATCAGGGAAAACTATCTTCCAGTAGCGTCATTATATCTGATAAAATTTGAAGAATCAAGTCTTTTTTTATTTTATTATTCCGTTTTGTTTATACTAAATTTATTGAACATCAAACATTTTCTATGATATACTATTTTAGAAGGAAGTGATGATTATGAAGATTGAAAAAATCAGTGACAACCAGATCCGTTGTACTTTGACACGCGCCGATCTGGCTGACCGTCAGTTACAGCTCAGTGAACTGGCATACGGAACCGAAAAAGCAAAATCACTTTTCCGCGATATGATGCAACAGGCAGCCTTCGAATTCGGATTCGAAGCAGAAGACATTCCTCTCATGATAGAGGCAATCCCTTCCGCCGATTCGATCGTGCTGATAATTACAAAAGTCGAGGATCCCGAGGAACTCGATACCAGATTTTCAAAATTTGCACCTTCTTCCATTGCTGATGCCAGGAAAAAGAATACTCCGGGCAAGCTGGAAGGAGCAGAAGGTTTACTCGATCTGCTCGGAAAGGTTCAGGAATCATTTGAAGCACAGGCAGCGAAGTCTGCCCCGGATACCACATCCGCTTCCGGTGATGATACAGAAAAAAAGGATTCCGGTAACAATATCCGGCTCTTTTCTTTCCCTGTGATGGAGAATGTACTAAAAGCCGCCAGACTTCTGGCTCCGATGTACCACGGTTCCAATACTTTATACAAGGACGAACAAGAGGAGATGTATCTACTGGCACTTGCCCGGTCCGATCACTCCGCCGCAGATTTCAATCGGATCTGCAATATGTTGTCTGAATACGGCGCTTTAGAAAGAGCGTCCGGCGCAACTTTCGCGTTCCTGGAAGAACACTGCAAGACATTTCTTTCCGGAGATGCGGTTCAGCAGCTCGCCAATATTTAGCCGGAATTATGATCCGGAATTGTCATAAAGCTCTGCTATCGGCAGTTCTTTACAAATAACTGCAAAAAAACTCTACAGGAATCCTGTAGAGTTTTTTTATAGTTATTTTTATATTATGCCTGGCTTGCTTCCAGTGTTGCATTCAGTTTTGCAACTAAGAGGTCTGGATCAATTCCGTGTCCCATAGCGCCTTCTTCGATAGATTCCATCTGAGAATGTGGGCATCCGATGCATCCCATTCCTGCTTCCATCAGATCGTCAACAAGCTTTGGACATGTAGAATAATATTTGGAAAGCAGTTCACCAAATGTCATGTCTTTTGTAATCTGTGCCATCTTATCGCCTCCTTTTTATTTCAGTGTTTCCATTATAGTAGCTTTTTACCATTGTGTAAACATTTTCCGCAAATTTATTCTTAATATTTGACTACTCAAATGTCAATATGGATAACTCTTTTTTTCGACATTTCTTCATTTTTATAACAACTCTACAAAACGTGCGTTCTTTTTCTATCCCCGAATAATCCCCCGTTTTTCCCGATTTGGGTGTGGATAACGTGGATAACTTTGTGAAAATCCCCATTTTTCTACATTTTTTGCATTTTTTGATGTGGATAACTTTTTTCATGAATTTTTTTGTATTTTTTATTTTTTGCAGAAATATATCGATTTTTGTGGATTTTGTATATTGTGGATAACTTTCAATTCATGTGGATAGTGTGGATAAAAAAAGAACCGGGGAATTTTTCAGAATTCCTCCGGTCTCTTTTCTTATATCAACTCTTATATCAGCCGTCTTACGGTCACAATATTCGTATAGGTTGCCGGCAGGATCCCGATTCCTTTTGCACTGTTGATCGCATTTACGATCTGCCCATTTCCCATATAGATTCCTACATGGCCATTATATAAGATAATGTCTCCCGCAACTGCCTGATCGTAACTTACCGCCGTTCCCGCATTCTCCATATCCCATGTCGTACGCGGAAGTGCGATTCCAAAATGTGCAAATACCGACTGTACGAATCCGGAACAATCCGCTCCGTTTGTGAGGCTCGTACCTCCCCATACATACGGATTTCCGATAAACTGACACGCATAATCTACAATTGCCTGCCCGTTTCCCGCAGCCTGCGCCTTCTGCTCCTCCTGCTCCTTTTGAAGTCTTGCCGCCTCTTCTTCTCTCGATTCGGCATACGTAAATGCATCTTCTACATTTCCCGTGTCATTGTTCTGCACTAACTCTTCTGCTTTCTTCTGTGCCTCATTTCCTACCGTTATATATCTGGAATACACATACCCGGTCACATTTCCCGACTCAACCTTCGTCCATTCTCCCACAGGACCGGTGATCTTTGCCGCATAATCCGGATATAGTTTTCCAACCCATTCGCTGTCTGTTGTTGGTTCACTTCTTATATAAAGAAACGATTGTACATTTGCAAATGCCATATCTGAATACTCACCCTTTTGTTCCGGTACAAGATGATCATTTACCGGTATTGTCTTATCTGATGTGTAACAATCTTCCAGTATCTGCGTGTTTCCCGCCGCCGGTATATTCTGCGTATCATCTATGTCTGCAGCATGCACCGCCATTGGAAATGCTGTCATGATCCCGGTTAGACTAACCAGGAGCACTCCTTTTTTAAGAATCGAATCCATAAACTCCCTCCTTTATGTTTTCTCGTCTTTTGTAATTGTTACATAATTGTTACATATGTTACGTTTGTTATTATATCATCCACATACGCTTTGTCAAGTATTTCTTTTATTTTCAAGCATATCATATGTCACCCCACTGTTTCCCATTCGTCTTTTTCTTTTATTTTGTTACATTTTGTTACATTTATTTATCCTTATTGACAAATGATATCAACAGCACTATACTAAAGATATCAATCATAGTAATTATTATCGTTATCGAAAGGAGGATGTTATGGCTGCTTTAAAATACAGTAAACAGCGAGCCTCTATCAAAGAGTATTTATTACACACAACCGCACATCCTACGGCTGATACCGTATATCTTCATATAAAAGAAGAATTTCCGAATATCAGCCTCGGAACCGTCTACCGCAACCTGAATCTGCTTGCCGACATCGGTGAAGCACTCCGGATTCCGACACCTGCCGGTGGCGATCGTTTTGATGGGCGCTGCGAACCTCATTACCATGTAGTATGCACGAATTGCGGAAAAGTATTCGATCTGGAAATGGATGATTCTTATATTCAAAAGATCAACGAAGATGCTAACGCATGTTTTGATGGAATCATCGAATCTCACACTACACTTTTCCATGGTCTTTGTGCCGAATGCATAAAGAAAAAAAACGAGAATAAATAATAAAATTCATCAAAAACTAATTGACAAAACAATGATATCGTGCTAAATTAATATCAGTAACAATTACCAATATTAATTTCAATAAATCAAAAAACATTTCAAAGAAAAGGAGAACAACATTATGAAAAAATTTGTATGTACAGTATGCGGATATGTTTACGAAGGAGAGGCTGCACCGGCTGAATGTCCAATCTGCCACGCACCGGCTGATAAGTTCAAAGAACAGACAGGTGAAAGAGAATGGGCTGCAGAGCACGTTGTAGGTGTTGCAAAAGGTGTCAGCGAAGATATCTTAGCTGATTTAAGAGCGAACTTCGAAGGAGAATGTTCAGAAGTTGGTATGTATCTTGCAATGGCAAGAGTTGCCCACAGAGAAGGTTATCCTGAAGTAGGATTATACTACGAAAAAGCTGCCTGGGAAGAAGCTGAGCACGCTGCTAAATTCGCAGAGCTTCTTGGCGAAGTTGTTACAGACAGCACAAAGAAGAACCTTGAGATGCGTGTAGATGCCGAGAACGGAGCTACAGCCGGTAAGTTCGATCTTGCAAAACGTGCAAAAGCTGCTGATCTGGATGCGATCCATGACACTGTTCATGAGATGGCTAAAGATGAGGCCCGTCACGGAAGAGCTTTCGAAGGACTTCTCAAGAGATATTTCGGATAAGCATAACGGATTCTGATATCAGAAGAAAAGCGGATACACCACTTAAGGAGTATCCGCTCTTTTTTGTTCATTCATTATTTTTTCCACTATCCTGCTCTATGCCATGCGCACATAGATCTTTTTCACCGGCTGGTACAGAACCGCAATTGCGATCACCATAAAGACTGCATTGATCACCGTAGCCGGAAGAGATGTAAATGCTCCCACCGCAGCCGCTGCGAATCCACTTCCCATGATCATCATAGATATGGTTCCCATAATAAATTCCATGATTACGTTGATGCATCCGTAAACCACGGCACAGATCATCGCTGCTCCGTATTCTTTCTTTTTATCACCGGCTGTCTTTTTCTTCAGCATCACAAAGAGTGCTCCGACGATCAGACACTTCAGCGCCGTCTCAACAAACGTCTTTAGCGCATCCTGCATATATCCATTTAACATATCAAAGATGGTAAGTCCCAGCGTTCCGGATACGGCTCCTCTTTTTCCTCCCTGAAGTAACAATCCCATTACGACAAATATATGTCCGAAATGAAGAAATGGTGTTCCGACTGCTGCCGGAAGCGGAATCCTGAAAGACTGGATTCCAAGAAATGTAATTGCTGTAAAGAATGCCGTGATCACCAGATTCTTCACCTTATCATTATGAATGGTCTTTCCTGCTGCTGTATTTGTACTCATTGTACTCTTCCTTCCTGTTGTAATATGTAATGAAAAATAAATTCTGCTGAATATATTAGCACGATAGTGGATTCATCCAAACAGCCAGTTGTAACATTTCCATACAGGCCAGTTTATTTTTCACACCAAAGGAAGTCGTACCCTCTTAATCTTATATCTTTTAATTCCATCTTTTCACTCGTCAGCAGATTACGATATACTCCATCTTCCTGCATCCACGCTGTCTTCTCCTGATCACTGAAGTTGAATATTCCAAAAAATCTTCTTCCCTTATATTCACGTAATATGCAAAGGACACTGTCATCATGCACATCGTATGTATACACATCTGCATCTTTATCAAATGTTATTTCCTGTCTGCGGATCTTTTCCAGCCGGTCAAGAGTCTGGAAGATACTTCCCTGAACAGTTGTGGGATCATTCTTATTCTCTGCAAGCTCCCACTGCAGCTTACCACGATGGATGTATCTTGAATCTGCACACTTAGCAGGATCTTCTTTATAACTATAGTCGTTCACCTGCCCCAGTTCATCGCCACTGTATAACATCGGGATACCCGACTGTGTCAACATATATGCATGCAGCATAAGATCTTCCCTGACCGCAGTTTCCATTGCTTCTTTGTTTTGTTCAAATCCGGCTTTTTCAATTCCACACATCGATGCCGTTGTCCCGCAGAAACGTGCATCCTGCGTTACCGGATCATCATTATACAATTCTCCACGACTTACACTGCCCGCTATTTTTCCCGTAAAATAATCATTCAGGTAACGCTTATGTGGGATCTCTTCCATTCCCCACTGTTTCAGGGTCTCATAATCCAGTCCCCATCCGATATCATCATGACAGCGCAGATAGTTTAAAAATACATACTGTTTCGGCAGATGATTCAGAATATCCATCTGTTTTTTCAACAATCGGATATCTCGTGCCGCTATGCTGTTCCAGGTCGTTGCCATGGTAGTCACATTATAAAGCATGTGACATTCTGGTTTTTCTACCGTTCCAAAATACGGCACTACTTTTTCCGGTTCCATTACAACTTCACCAAGAAGTAATACGCTCGGACATACAATTTCTGCAATCATACGCATCATACGGACGATTGTGTGTACCTGTTTGAGATTTCTGCAGGTAGTTCCTAGTTCTTTCCAGATATATGGCACCGCATCAATTCTCACAATATCTATTCCCTGATTTGTCAGATACAGGAAGTTATACATCATCTCATTAAACACTCTCGGATTGCGGTAATTCAGATCCCACTGATACGGATAAAATGTCGTCATTACATAATGGCCGTTCTCCGGAAGATATGTAAAGTTTCCAGGGGCTGTTGTCGGAAATACCTGCGGCACTGTCTCCTCGTATTTCTCCGGCACATCATTATTATCATAGAAGAAATACCGGCTCATATACTCTCCTTCGCCATCCCTTGCCCGCTTCGCCCATTCATGGTCTTCTGACGTATGATTCATAACAAAATCCATACACACATTGATATCTTCCTCATGACACTTTTCTGCCAGTTCTGCAAGATCCTTCATCGTACCGAGATCCGGACGTACCTTACGGAAATCTGCCACCGCATAACCGCCGTCAGATCTGCCTTCCGGCGTATCCAGGAAAGGCATAAGATGAAGACAATTAATGTTGCATTCTTTCAGATACGGAATCTTTTCTTTTACACCTTGCATATTTCCCGCAAAATTATCTATATAAAGCATCATGCCAAGCATATCTTTCCTGTGATACCAGCCGGCTTCCTGCTCTCTTTTTGCATCTCTTTCTTTCAGTTTGCTACTCCGTTGTCTGTAATACTCATACATCTTGGAACACAATTCCGCGAACATATCATCGTTCTGATAAAGTTCCATGTAAAGCCACCTGAGCTCATCATGATGTTTCTCTAACCTATATTGAAAAATACTGTTATTTTTTTCTACGCTTTTTCCCATTTTTATACTCTACTCTTCTGCTGCCAGATGCATCTGGTATGCCTTGAATTCTCCCATTTCCACAGGCATCGGAATTCCTGCTTCCATAAGTGCTGCACCATTATATATTTTTCCCGTTTCCGTGTCACGATAGATCGCACTACCTTTCAATCCTTGAAGCTTTACATAATTCACAGTCATATTTCCATGAATTTCCTGCAGTACGACGTTCAGAAGAACTTCTTTCTGATCTTCGGATACAAATGCCCATGCTGCATATTCCTCCCTCGCAGGATCAGACAGCCGGTAGTACAGTCCCGTCTGGATCAGTGGCGCGAACTTCCGGTATTCTTCCACCTGTAACCGGATCTCCTGCTTCTCTTCTTCGGAAAGTTTTCCAAGATTCAATTCATATCCGAATGTTCCGGCCATTGCCACTACACCTCTGGTATGCAAAGATGTGATCCTTCCGGTCTGATGATTCGGCACTGCCGATACGTGTGACCCCACAGCGGATACCGGATAACCAAATGAAGTACCATATTGGATCTGCAATCTGTCCAATGCATCTGTATTATCACTGCACCAGATCTGCGGTGTATAATACATCATTCCGGCATCAAATCTTCCACCACCGCCGCTGCATCCTTCGATCAGCAGATCCGGATATCTTGTCACGATCCTTTCCAGAAAGTCATATAATCCAAGAACGTAATCATACATGACCCTTCCCTGATCATCGGTTCCTCTTGAGAACACATCCATCAGGCTTCGGTTCATATCCCATTTCACATACTCAATATTTCCCTGATCCAGGACTTTACAGATCTGGTCAAATATATGATCTACAACTTCTTTTCTCGAGAAATCCAACACCAGTTGATTTCTTGCATGAACCGGATTCCTTCCCGGAATAGTAAGTGCCCAGTCCGGATGTTCTCTGTACAGATCACTGTCTTCCGAGATCATCTCCGGCTCCACCCAGATTCCGAATTTTACACCCAGATCATTGATCTTCTTTATCAGATCTCCCAGTGTCCCCCCAAGCTTTTTCTCATTGACAAACCAGTCCCCGAGACCGCTGTTATCATCATCACGTTTTCCAAACCAGCCGTCATCCAGCACCAGCATATCAATGCCTGCATACTTTGCCTCTTTTGCCAGTTCGTATAAGGTATCACCATCAAAATCAAAGTAAGATGCTTCCCAACTGTTCACCAGAACCGGACGGACACTTTCTTTGTACTTTCCTCTGCAGATATGCTGTCTGATACATCTGTGCAGATTCTGTGAAAGAAGGTTCATTCCACTTCCGGAAAAAGTAAGAAGTACCTCCGGTGTATAGAATGTTTCTCCTCCTGCCAGCGGATACGAGAACATCTCATCCTGCAGCCCCATAAGCGCACGTGTCTGTCCAAACTGATCTTTCAGTGTCTCACCTTTAAAATTTCCACTATATACGAAAGACATTGCATAACAATTTCCATATTGATCCGTCGTATTCTCATCCGCAAGAATCATCATCGGATTATACTGATGGCTCGAAGTTCCTCTCACACTTCCGATCACATGACTTCCATGTGTGACCGGCTCTCTCTGCATCGTTCTCTCCATTGCATGTCTTCCGTAAAATGTCAGAAGATCATATTTCCCCTGAACAAAATCCAGACATGCAGACTGCGCTTTCCTGATACATATCTTTCCTTCGCCACGATAAACGATCTTCTCACTTCTTGTGATCACATCATAATCAGGAAGCACACCATACTGCAATGTAACTTCTACGCCTGTAACCGCATCTTCCATTACGATCTCCAGTGTCTGGCTCTCCGTCTCATCCGCATAGACTGCCGGAAGACCCGGAATCTTATATTTTCCATTGAAAATGTGATGCGAACGGTAACGCAGATCACACGCTGTACTTCCATCTGCATTTTCAACGATCAGTGCCGTGCTTCTGTAATCTCCGGTTCCATAGGAAGGATACTCCTGCGGAAGTGCATCCATAGAATATGTTCTGTCATCCCCTGCATCAAACGGATTTCCAGAGAATCCCCTGTCATAATACGTCAGCAGATAATCCATGCAGCTTCCATCTGTTTTCTTTCCATAATACAGGTGCAGGAGGAACCCATAAGGGTCCACCTGCATCTGATACGTTGTATTCTTTGTCTGTATTGTAAATGTCCTGTCTGATTTACTGTAAACAATTCCCATTTTCCAGTCTCCTTTTTGTGTCTTTTATCCGATTTGTATTTTCTTATTTTACAGCTCCATTTACCACACCGTTCAAGATATGCTTCTGACAGATCAGATAGAAGATCAGGATCGGCAGAAGTGCCAACAGGTAAGAGGCAAATGCCAGGTTATAGTTCGTTCCAAACTGTGTCTGGAAATTAAGCTGTGCCAGCGGCAGTGTGTTCTTTCCTGTGCCTGACATAATAACCAATGGTGTCATAACATCGTTCCATGTTCCAAGTGCTGTCAGAACCGCAACCGTTGCATGCATTGGTTTCATGATCGGAAAGATGATCTTCCAATAAGTTGTCCATGTACTTGCTCCATCCACGCATGCTGCCTCTTCCAGCGCTCTGGGAATATTTGTCAGATATCCGGAATACAGCAGCACATTCATCGGCATATAAAATACCAGATATAAGATGATCACTCCGGCTCTGTTCGCAAGTCCCATCTGCGCCGTCTGTTTTACGACCGGCATCATCAGGATTGCAAAAGGTACGAACATACCACTGACAACATAAAAATAAATAAACTTATAAAATTTACTATGTGCCTTATTTCTTGCAATTGCATATCCAAGCAGTGAATGGATCAGCATTGCAAGCACTACCGTCACAACTGTGATCAACAGACTGTTTCCCAACGAGTTCCAGAAATCTGTCACTTTCATCGCCTCTGTAAAATTACTCAGACTGAAATGCTTTGGAAGCGATAAGATTCCTGCGACATCATTCGTCATTTCCGAAGGTTTCTTCAGCGCAATGACAACAGTCATATACAATGGAAATACTACAGTGATCAGCCCTGCGATCAAAAGAATCGTTACAGGCCAGTTTATTCTTTCTTTCCCAACTTTTTTCATTACAACTGTTCCTCCTTCTTACCGGTGATAGTCAACTGCATTACCGAAATCACTACAATCACAATAAAGAAAATAACTGCATTTGCGCTTTGGAATCCAAACTGTCCACCACTCATTCCGTTATTATAGATCAGATATGAGATGGATTCTGTACTCTGGGCAGGACCTCCTTTTGTCAATGCCATGATCTGATCAAATACCATCAGGAAGTTTTTCACACTCAGAACCATATTGATAGAGAAAAATGGAATGATCAGTGGAAATGTCAGGTTCCTGAACTTCTTCCATCCTGTAGCACCATCAATGGCACCTGCTTCATATACATCCTCCGGAACCGTCTGAAGTCCTGAAATATAAATGATTGTGTTCATTGCTATCGACTGCCATGCACACACGATCACAATCGCGATCCACGCAAGATTTGTATTAGAAAGCATACTGGAACTAAATGTCTTACTTCCGATCATTTTTCCAAATACAGGGAGGATATACGTAAAGAAATAGTTGAAAATGTATCCTACCACCAGTGCTCCCAGTACATTCGGGATAAAATATGCACCCCTGAGTGCGCTTTTGAACTTGATCTTACTATTTAGTCCGAGTGCCATCAGAAGACTCAATACATTTGTCAAAATTGTCGCCGCAATTGCCAACTTAAATGTAAAGATATATGAGCCTCCGACTCTGGAATCGGTAAACAGATCTTTATAATTACGAAGACCTACCCAGTCGTAACTTCCGTATCCTTTAAAATTGGTAAAACTATAGATGACACCTTTGATCAGCGGCAGCGTATTGAAGCAGAAAAATAATGCAACAATCGGAATCGTGATCAGAAGAAATGTCCGCTTTCTATCATTTAATTTATTCTTTTTCATCGTACTAACTCCTTGAACTTCCGTATTACCAGTAACTTATCTGTCTTAGTCATTATGCGATTTCTCGTAATCTTCCACTTTACGGATAATATCACGATTATATCTTACCCAGTCTGTATCAAATTTCTTAAGAAATGCCTTGCTGTCTTTTTTCATCAGGAATGTCTGGATCTGTGCGTCTACCGCCATTTCCGATGGATAATAATGATCCTGATAGTCAGACATTTTTCCTTCTTTTATATATTCTTTCATTCCTTCAAGGGTTGATGGCAGTTCAAAATCTCCTTCTTTACAAGGAACCGCCTTCTGCGCATCCAGATATGCCTGTACATTCTCATCTTCCAGGAGAAAATCTAACACTTCATATGCTGCCTCTTTATTTTTGCAGTCTTGCATTACGCAGAACTGAAGATCTATTCCTGAGTTCAACTTATTTTCTTCCTTGTTATTATTTGCCGGCATTACAAATGAATCAATCTCCATATCCGGATTCACCGTCTGGATCTGTGGAATTGCATAACTTCCGATCGTATACATTGCGGACTCACCTTTTGCAAATGCCGTACACGCCCCGTTGTAATCATATGCAAACGGGTCATCCGGTCCATATGGAAGCAGCTCCAGCATACGTTCTGCCACTTCTTTATATTCCTTCGAAAATGTTGTCTTTCCGCGGTTCACCTGTGCACACACATCTGCGGGTGCAAGATCTACCGCAACCGCATTCCACGGTGCAAGACAAGTCCATGTATCTTTAAATCCAAAATAAAATGGCTGGATTCCTGCATTCTGTATCTCCTGACACAGGCTCATGAGTTCATCCCATGTAGTTGGTATTTTCCATCCATGTTCTTCGAACATTTCCTTGTTGTAAAGAATTCCTGCTGCATTTGCAACGTATGGTACCGCATAAGTTCCTTTTTCCGGAACAAATTCCAGATTTTTATCAATTTCTTTGTATGCCTCTTTAATATCTTCCAGACCCTTATAGTCGGAAATATCCATCAACATGTCAGAATCGATAAAGTTTGAATAGTTCACGTCTCCTCCGATTCCAATAATATCCGGATTATCCTCCCGGATAAATCTCGTCTTCAAAACAGTCATTGCATCATTCGGAGATTCAATTGTAAGATGAATATCATCATGTGTACGGTTGAATTCTTCTTCTATTTTCTCAAATGTTTTTACTGCTTCCGGCTTATACTGCACAAGTTCTATTTCTGTCTTTCCTGTCTTCTCCTTCTGCCCGCATCCCTGCAGCGTCATAGCCCCAGCCATCGTAAGAACCAGTCCGGCACTTACCAGTTTCCTGTACTTCCTATGCATGTTTTTCAAACTCCTTTTGTTCCGTTCCTTCCTGATTTTGAACCTTTCCCGGGATATTTTCTTGTTTTCATCGTCAGGTTTTTTTATTTTTTATTTACAATTGAATTGTAACATACCCTTATGCGTCTATAAATATCATTATATTATATGTTTTATTGCAAAATGCGATTTTTCCAGTTATATATTGAAGTCATCTAGCATTTTGGTATATACTGTTTTAAAAAGGAGGATTCCTATGAGTAATCTTTTATTTTCCGTTTTCCCAAATGAAAATTTTGTTGATATCGGACTTTATCAGTATGGCTGGGAACAATGTGAACCTTCCCATTCTTTTGGACCTGCCGCCAGAAACCATTATATCTTTCACTATGTGATATCCGGAACCGGAACTTTAATGGCCGACGATTCTTCCGGCAATACAATAAAATATCAGGTGAAAAGCGGACAGGGTTTTATGCTATTTCCTAATCAGATCAATACTTACATCGCAGATCAGGATCTCCCATGGGAATATACCTGGATTGAATTTGACGGACTCCGTGCCAAAGAGATTGTCTCTACTGCCGGACTCAGTCCGGATCATCCGGTCTATCATGCCGGTTCGAAAGATCTCCGCAATGAAATGATGAACGAAATGTTATATATTACCAGACATTCCGGTTCCTCCTCCGATTCACCGTTCCATATAATCGGACATTTGTATCTCTTTTTGGATTATTTCATGCGTTCTGCTGCTACAGTGCGCATGAAGCAGAGTGGAAAGATCAGCGATTTTTACATCAAAGAAGCATTATCTTATATTGAGCAAAATTTTCAGAACAATATTACCATTGAAGACATTGCTTCTTTCTGTGGTCTGAACCGGAGTTATTTCGGAAAGATTTTTCACGATTCCATCGGAAAATCTCCTCAGGAATTCCTAATCAGTTACCGCATGACGAAGGCTGCAGAACTTCTGAAACTGACCTCTTTATCCATTGCAGATATCGGAAATGCCGTCGGATATCCGAATCAGTTACATTTTTCAAGAGCATTCAAGAATACCTATGGAACTTCTCCAAGAAGCTGGCGCAATGAAAATAAATTAGAACCTGATATGTAAAAAATCAAGCGGAAAAGGATTATTTTGATTTTAAAAATATTTTCCTTTTCTGCTTGATTTTTTTCTTTTCCTGGTATAATATACACATATAGCAAACATAGTATTAAAAACTACATGTCATATTTTCGACATTCAGGAGGTGCATGACTATGGCAGAGCAGTTAAAAGAACACATTAAAGATCCGGGAAGTGCGATCACACATTTTATCGGAATGCTGATGGCAATATTCGCAGCAATCCCATTGCTTTTAAAAGCAGCGCGCGAACCAAGTAAGATTTACATTATCGCAATTGCTGTGTATGCGGCAAGTCTGATCTTATTGTATGCGGCAAGCACAACTTACCATACATTCGATAAATCAAAAAAAGTAAATACCATTCTTAAAAAGATCGATCACATGATGATCAGCGTTCTCATCGCCGGAAGCTACACTCCGATCTGCCTGTTAGTACTTGGCGGCAGGACCGGGATCATCCTTCTTGCGATCGTATGGTCATTTGCCATCGCCGGAATCCTGATCAAAGCATTCTGGGTATACTGTCCGAAATGGGTTTCCTCCGTGCTTTATATCGGCATGGGCTGGACCTGCGTACTGGCATTTACACAATTGCTGAATTCTTTAAGTCCGGCGGCTTTCGTATGGCTGCTGGCCGGTGGTATCATCTACACCGTTGGCGGCGTGATCTATGCTTTGAAGCTTCCGATCTTTAACAGTAAGCACAAATATTTCGGAAGCCATGAGATCTTTCATCTGTTTGTGATGGCCGGAAGCGCCTGCCACTTTGTAGTGATGTATGCTTTTGTACTTTAATGAAATCCATATGAAAAAAGCTGCCGATGGCAGCTTTTTTCACTTAATATCATTTATTTTTACTTATTCTGCGAGAGCTCTTGCTTCTTTGGTAAGCTTCTGAATCTTATCAAATTCTCCGGCTTCTACCATATCTCCCTTTACCATCCAGCTTCCGCCGCAGCAAAGAATCTTATCACATGCCAGATACTCTTTCAGGTTCTTTGTATTGATTCCACCTGTCGGCATGAATCTTAACATATTGTACGGTGCTGCCATTGCCTTGATCATGGCAAGTCCGCCTGCCTGTTCTGCCGGGAAGAATTTCACGATTTTAAGACCACGCTTTACTGCCTGTGCCACTTCCGACGGAGAGATACATCCCGGAAATACCGGTATATTTTTCCCGATACAGTAATCTACGATCTCCGGATCGAATCCCGGGCTTACGATGAATTTTGCACCTGCTTCTACTGCCCTGTCTATCTGTTCTGTCGTAAGAACGGTTCCTGCTCCGACCAGCATATCCGGATATGCTTCTGTCATAATACGGATAGACTCTGCTGCCGCATCTGTACGGAATGTCACTTCCGCACATGGAAGTCCGCCTTCTACCAATGCTTTGGCTAACGGTGCCGCATCTTTCACATCATTCAAAACAACAACGGGTACTACTTTTAATTCTGCAAATCTTTCTTCTATTGATTTCATTCTTTCCACCTGTCTTTTCCTGCTATTGAATCATTTCTATCGTTATCTTTTTATATCAAAGTTCATGTTCATGACGTGGCGTATCAATGACACATCATCGGTAATGTTGCCGTCACCATGAAGCGTATGCTTGATCGCACTTGCTGCCACTGCAAAATTCGCAGTCTCACCCGGCTCATATCCATTCATCAGTGCATAGATGATCCCGCTGACAAATGCATCTCCGCCGCCTACTCTGTCCAGAATATTGAAAGTCAGGGTTCTGCTCTCATACGTCTGTCCGTCGTACCACAGATATGCTTTCAGACTGTTTTCACTACAGCTTGGTGAATAACGCACATGTCTGGCGATACACTTAATATTCGGATAGCGTTCCACGAATTTTTGGAATACCAGATCCTGTTCTTCACGGTCCGGCTGATATGGAATATCATCTTTTACATCACCTTTTCCGTGATCGTTCTCATCTTTCCATAAATGATAAGGCTCAATTCCCATCAGTACATCTACATACGGAAGACACTCTGTACAGAAATCTCTTGCTTCTTCCCAGCTCCATAAGGTACTTCTGAAGTTACCGTCAAAGCTGACTATCATTCCTTTTTCTTTTGCGATCTTCAGGCTGTCCATAACCAGCTGCCGGCATGATCCGCCAAGTGCCGGTGTGATCCCGCCAAGATGTAGCCAGGTATATCCCTCTAACACTTTTTCCAGATCTGCTTTTGAAAAATCATATTCATCAAATGCACTGTGTTTTCTGTCATAAATTACTTTACTCGGACGGATTCCATATCCGCTCTCCAGATAGTATGTTCCAAGACGGTGTGTCGGTGTCTCCTCCGGTGTACTGAAGATTACCGGTGAACAGTGTACATCGTTACTTCTCAGCATACGGACTGCACTTTTTCCAAGGCTATTATCCGGTACTACTGTAAAAAATGAACTGTCGATTCCGAGATTTGCCAGAGATACTGCTATATTCGCTTCGCTTCCTCCATAGATTGCTTCGAAACATGTGGCATTCCGGAGTTTTTCACATTCCGGAGGTGTGAGACGGAGCATGATCTCTCCCATTGTGAGAAATCTTTCTGTTTTTGTTCCTTTTTGTTCCATCTTTTTCTTTCCTTTTTTATCTTTACTCTTCTGCTTTGTGACGGTTTTATGTTCAGCCCCGAATATTAATATTCAAGATATGCACCTTTCATCGGGCTTGTCGCATGCTGGCTGAACATACGGAGTACACCTTTTTTATATTTTGGTTCTCTTGGTGCCCAGTTCTTGCGTCGTTCTTCCAGAACCTTGTCGATCTCTTCCATTGACTTACGTTCTCCTGCGATTCCGATGATATTGAGTTTTCTGTCCATAACATCGATCTCAATCAGGTCGCCTTCTTCCACTAATGCGATCGGGCCTCCGTCAACCGCTTCCGGACTGCAGTGTCCGATTACCGGTCCGGTAGATGCTCCGGAGAAACGTCCGTCAGTGATCAGCGCAATACTCTTTCCTAATTCTTTATCACTGCTGATAGCCTCTGATGTGTAGAACATCTCCGGCATACCGCTTCCTTTCGGTCCTTCATAGCGGATGAAGACCGCATCACCTTTCTGCACTTTGTGTTTTAATACCGCATCCAGACATTCTTCCTCACTGTCAAATGGTCTGGCTCTTAATACAGACTTGAACATCTCTTTCGGGCAGGCTGTATGTTTGATCACAGCTCCTTCCGGTGCAAGATTTCCTCTCAGTACAGCGATACTTCCATCTGTTCCGATTGCTTTATCGTATGGGCGGATAACGTCTTCTTTTGTCACCTGTACGTTGTAACGTTTGTTGAACTCCTGAAGCCATTTATCACATTTCTCATAAAATCCGTTCTGTTTTAACTCTTCCAGGTTTTCACCCAATGTCTTTCCTGTCACAGTCATCACATCCAGATGTAGGTGCTCTTTGATCTCTTCCATGATCGCCGGCACGCCACCTGCATAATAGAAGCACTCAGCAGGCCATTTTCCTGCCGGACGGATGTCCAGAAGATATCTTGCATTACGGTGTAATCTGTCAAATGTATCACCTGTGATCTCGATTCCAAATTCATGCGCGATGGCTGGAAGATGCAACATACAGTTCGTACTTCCTGAAATTGCCGCATGTACCAGAATTGCATTTTCAAAACTGTCCATAGCCACAATATCTGATGGAAGCATATGCTCCATAGTTGCAAGTTTCACAGCCTGACGGCCTGCCTCTCTGGCAAATTTCAGGAGATCCGGGCTTGTTGCCGGCATCAGTGCGCTTCCCGGAAGTGCAAGTCCCAATGCCTCTGCCATGATCTGCAATGTAGATGCCGTACCAATGAATGAGCATGCTCCGCAGCTTGGGCAGGCATTGCATTTTGCCCAGTCCAGCTTCTCCTGATCGATCTCACCACGTTCATACTTTGCACTGTACATTCCGAGCTGCTCTAAGGTAAGCATCTCCGGTCCTGCATTCATCGTTCCACCCGGAACAAAAACAGATGGAATGTTCACACGTGCAAGTCCCATGAGATTGCCCGGTACTCCTTTATCACAGCTTGAAAGATATACACCGGCATCGAATGGTGTTGCATTTGCATGGATCTCTATCATATTAGCGATCATCTCACGGCTTGCCAGACTGTAGTTGATTCCGTCTGTTCCCTGACTCTCTCCGTCACAGATATCGGTACAGAAATAACGTGCTCCGTATCCGCCGGCCTCTTCTACGCCTTTTCTTACTTCTTCAACTAATATATTCAGATGTCCACTTCCCGGATGGCTGTCACCATACGTACTTTCGATCATAACCTGTGGTTTACTCAAGTCCTCTTTTTTCCATCCTGTTCCGATACGGAGTGGATCTAATTCCGGTGCTAATTTTCTCATTTCCTGACTTTTTAATTCCATCTTATATTTCCTCCTGTTTTACTGGTCTTTTATCATATTTCCTGTTTTTCCTACGAAACAACGAACCATACGATGGTTGCTCCGACAATTCCTACTAATCCGACAATTGTCTCCATTACTGTCCATGTCTTCAGGTTGGTCTTTTCATCTACTTCAAATAATGACTTTGAGAGCCAGAATCCCGAATCATTGACATGGCTGAATGCAGTTCCTCCCGCTGCGATCGCAATTGTAAGTGTTGCCAGCTGAAGCTGTGACAGATCTGCTACCATCGGCATAGATGCGATAATACCTGCTGCCATTGTCATGGATACAGTCGCGGATCCCACTGATACCCTGACTACCGCGGCTACAAGGAATGCAACCAGAACCATTGGAAGTGGTAAGCCTCCGACAAAGTTTCCGAATAATTCTCCGATTCCTGTATTCTGAAGGATAAATCTTAACATTCCTCCACCAGAGATCAGAAGAATAATATTTCCACAGGAATGTAATGAATTCGTCATAACATTCGTGATTTCAACAATGCTGAATCCACCTGGCAGGCCAAGGAATAACATGGCACATATTGTGGAGAGCAATAATGCAATTACCGGTGTTCCTAAGAATTCCAATACCGGTTGTGCCGGTTTCATAAATGGAATAATTGATGATAATGTATTTAAAATTATCAGGAACAGTGGGAGAAGAATGATACAGACGATCAGACAGAAATTTGGTCTTTTTCCCGTATTTTTCTGCTGTGCTTCTTTTTCATTCTCCAGATAAGAACTTGGTACCGGACAGTTGAATTTCTTTCCGGCATATCGTCCAAATACTGGTCCTGCCAGGATCATAGCCGGAATACCGATGATGATTCCGAGCATAATTACATAACTCAGTTCCACATTCAGCATCTCTGCTACCAGAACCGGTCCCGGTGTCGGTGGAACAAATGCATGTCCGATCGCCAGACCTGCAAGGAGTGGGATCGAATAACAAAATACAGATTTTTTCGTTTTACGTGCGATTCCGAATGCAACCGGAATAAGGATCAGAAGACCTGATTCAAAGAATACCGGCATACCTACGATCAATCCTGTAATTCCCAGTGCCCACGGTGCTTTCTTTTCACCAAATACCTTTAACAGCGTATCTGCAATAACTTCCACACCGCCGGACACCTGCAGGATCGCTCCGAACATGGAACCAAGTCCGATCAGTATCGCAATGGTCTGCAGCGTAGTTCCTACACCTTCTGCCAGTGTATCTGTAATCATGCTAAATGGCATCCCCGCTACCAGTGCGATGATCAACGCTGATGACATAATCGCAATGAACGGTTGTATCTTCACTTTAATAATCAAAAATAACAATACAGCAAATCCCAGAAGAGCTCCTATGATCAGCCGTTCTGGAGAAGCAGTAAAATCACTCATTGTTCTTCCTCCTGAAATATCTTTTTTCTCTTTTTCTTGCTTATTTTATTCTGTTCTTATTTTGTTACATCCGGCGCCTCTGTTGAATGTGACTACAATATAACAACCGCTTGTTTTTTATTCAATACATATGATGTATATAATTTGATTTGTACATAATACGCAAAACAGGCAGTGATTTTTGTTCTAATCACTGCCTGTTTTTGTCTATTATCACCATATTTATTTGTGAGACGTTTTTCCGCCATCACAAACATCAGACGTATCTTTTCACTGATTTTTCTGCTTTCTTCTTTCGTTTGCATAACTCCGAACGCCTATTTTACGGCATTTTTTGACTGTTTGTCAGTTACCCGTCTTTTACGCATATTCTCTCAAACACTTTTCCATTGTTTTATTATTATTTATCTCTTATAATTTTGAATATTTTCACGTATAATACGTATTTTCTATTGACATTACGTATTATACGTGTTATTATATACTTGTAAGGAGGAAACAATACAAATGAGATTTCGAGAAATTGAAAAAATAGTCCTCAATGACGGTTGGGAACTGGTAGATGTGAGAGGTTCACATCATCAATACAAGCATCCAACCAAAACGGGAAAAGTTACAATCCCAAATCATCGGGGCGACATTCCTCAAAGGGTTGTCAACTCCATACTCAAACAGGCGGGTCTCAAATGAGACCTGCCACCCATTAAAAGAAAGGAGCGTTATCATGAATTATATTTATCCTGCTGTTTTTTATCCGGAGGACGACGGAAAATATTCTGTTATATTCCCCGACCTCAATGATTTAGCAACATACGGGGATAATCTTGCGGATGCTTTCGCAATGGCTCAAGAGGCTTGCGGTCAGTATTTGTTCACATCTTTGCGTGATGGTGAGGTTCTCCCCGCTCCAACTCCTATTGATGCAGTCGAAAAAGACGAGGACGCAGCACTTGTCAATTTGATTTGTGTCAACCTTGACGAATACGCCCGTGCATACAATGACAAGGCAGTCAAGAAAACTTTGAGCATTCCTGCGTGGCTTAATACTGCATGTGAAAATTACGGTATCAATTATTCAAAAGTTTTGCAGGATGCATTGATTGCCAAACTTCAAGCACATTCATAAATTCATTATAACACAAGGACGACATCCGGAAATGGGTGTCGTCCTCTTTTTTATGTCCTTATTTTTTATAACTGCTCGAACTGTACATGCTCGGATTCTCCGGAGAGGTAAAGGTCGCCGATTGTTCTGACCATCTTCTTTCCGTCTACAACATGAATCTCTTTCACATAATATGACTGTCCTCTGATAGCACGACCGCAGATGTTGTCATTGCCCCACGCTGCCGAACGTCTGATATTGAGTGAACCGTCGCAAATGACTGTCACCCTCATTTTTCCCTGCGGAATGATGACCTTGTCCTCCTGCTGTTCCTCTGTTGCCTTGTCCGGCTCTGTATTCGCCCCATTTTCGCCGTTTTCCTGTTCGGTTGGTGGATTTGTCGCCTTATCCTCGTTTGAGGCGTTTTCGTCATCCTCTGCGTTCTCCTGCGGTGTTCCCTGCTCATTGTCTCCGGTTGCAAGTTTGCTCACATCGTCATTGACCGTTGTCATTTCCTTGAGCGTCTCTGCGTCTACTGTTCCGGTCTTGTTTCCGTCCGCATCGTATGTGTTGACACTGCCGTCCGGATTTGTCTGCAACGCTCCCTCCGGAATATCATCCGTGAGTGAACCGATGACCTTTCCGGTTTCATCCCAAACGACGAGGCTCTCGTCCTTTGCTGCTGCCTTGAGTGCTGCATCAAGTTTCTTGTACTCTTTGCAGTCCTCTTTTTTGAACTCCGTTCCTTTGCCTAAATAGTATAACATGATTATCCCTCCTATTTGCTCAAATATTTACTTGATGCATAACCGACGATATTCTTATAAACCACATACAACCATTTCACACCGTTGCAGTCGTTATAATATCCATAGCACTGGACTTTCTCACCGTTTTCCATCACCGCAAGGATTGACTTTCCTGTTCCTGCTCCCGCACGGAGATTCAATCCGGATGCAGTCACCTTGTATGTTCCTGCAAGGCTCTTGTCGAATCCGTATGCAACATCAACCTTTGTGTTGCTCTTGACTGGTGTTGTGTTGGATGCTCCCGCTCCGGATGACTTTGCACCGTCTGTGAGGTTTGTTGCTGTGTGAGCACCATCATTCAACAGAATATCTCCCGCAAGCAAGTACGCATCCGATGTCAGATATTTGTTTTCTGTCAGTACCTCGAATCCTGCTGCCTTGAGTGCTGCTCGCAGGTTTCCGGTATAACATGCCGTACTCACCTTTTTCAGTGCGTCAATCCCCAGTCTGTAACCTGCACCCTTTACGATTGCAGCGACACCGGATGAACAGTCTGCCTCACATGCAACTGTAATCTGTGCAGGGTCGAAATTTGAATCTGCAAGATTCGTCCAAAATGTACCCCTGTGAGACTGACAATATCCGATTTTATTATTGACTGCTGCTGCCTTTGCCATGCTCGCAATCATCGCTCTCACTTTTGCGTTCGGGTGACGGAGAACGCATTTCCACGGTCTACTATACCAATTTATAACCTGCCACTCTGTACCTGTTTGGTCTCCGGCTTTTCCTCCGGAGTATCTTCCGTTTTCGTCATGTCCACAATTTGAAATCATTTGTTTTCCTCCTTGTCAAATTCTTCTGCTGTGAATCCGCATAATTCCGTATTCTTTTCTTGTATCGTGTCATATAGTATCAATCCTCCAACGATTAGAGGTGTACCCCACCACATCAACGCAGCAGGTATCGAAATAATGAATCCGGTCACTCTCGCCACCCATTTTCCGAACCTCGCCTCGTCTGTGTCGGAATAGCAATCTCCGTACTCTCTCATTTCCTCCCGAATCTCTTTGTCGATGTCAAAAGAGAGTTTCCAAAAGAAAATATTGACCGCCACCCAAACGATGACCGCACCGATTGCATATATCAACATGATTGTTTGCATGTTTCCGGTTGCGAAATCACATATCCTTTTCAACCGTTTCACCTGCCTCACCGCTCACAAGCGTCTGCATCGCTTTGTTGCTCTCAAGCATCTTTTTCATTCTCTCAAGTGCCTCGTCGACCATCATCGAAAAAGCCTCGAACGAAATCACTCTCGCAAGCCATGTGAACCGTGCGACGAACATATCATATACATATCGCAGTTTGATTTGACCTGTACCGCCTCCCAGTTCCTTTTCTGCTTTTGTGACTGCATAGAGCAGCCATTCTCTAACTTTGTTCAACTGCTTGTCTGACGGCATTTTCACGAAAACATATACTGCATATCCTCCCGCTGTTAATACCGCAATCAGACCCACAATCACAAACCAATTCTCGACGATGTATTTCATCCTTGTACCTCCTCGTCATTCTGCTCCGGCTCGTCATTGTGTCGGTTGTTGCTCTCTGTTCTGCATCTTCCTGTGTGTCTCCCTCATAAGACTCCTGTATGTAATATTGGCAAATGTCACAACCGAAGTATTAATAACCGGAATCAGTTTTTCCACTACAATGTTGCTGCTCAACTTTGCCAGATAGCTGTGGAATTCTATATCTTTGTAAATGTGGTCATGTCCCTGCTTATACAACATTTCCACTTCATCACACAGCATCCGCAAATGCTCTATCTGCTCTTCTGTTGCTTTCCTGCAGGCCCATGTAACGATCTCCGGTTCTATCATCAGGCGGACATCGAAGAGATCCAGTGCCAGCCGGTACCGGTCTTTGATCTGCCCGAATCCCAGTATATCATTTTCCATATCTACGGTACTGATCACATAGGTACCGTCTCCACGCCGCACTTCCAGTATCCCTCTGCTTACCAGTCCTTTTACGGCTTCTCTTACCGTGCTGCGGCCGACATTGAAACATTCTGCGAGTTCGAATTCATTCGGGATCTTCTCTCCGATCTCGATCTGCTTATCCAGAATATATTTCATCAGACGGTCTTCTGTTTTCTGTCCCAGAGTTTTCTTCACTTCCACTTTCTTTTGATACATGTCCGCTCCTTATCCACACTCTTTTTCACATAAGTTTCCGTTTCCTTGGATCAGCAGTTCCTTTTCTCTCCGTGTCAACTGTTTGATCGCATATTCCCGGCTCATTGCCTCATTCTTCGTCTCATGTTCTTCGTAATACACAAGCTTCACCGGTCTTCTGGTCTTCGTGTATTTTGCACCTTTTCCACTGTTATGTGCTTTTATCCTCTTATCCAGATCATTTGTCCAGCCTGTGTATAACGTACTGTCTGCACATTTTATGATATAGGTATAATTCATGTAGTTGTCCCCACTTATCCACAATCGGTCTGATTTTTCCTGTAATAATCCATTTTATTTTATCTGTTATCCTGCGGAAAGTCAATTTTATCCATCCCTCAAAAAGAAGGACCGCACAAGAAAAGGACAGGGATTTCCGGGAATCCCTGTCCTTTTCTTTTAATCCTGATCCGCCGTATACTCCACCGGATTCACCGGCTGCCCGTTTTTGCGCATCTCAAAATATACATTACAGCCTTCTTTGCTGTAATACTTCGTCGGCTGGCTCACATAGCCAAGCACACTCTTCGCTTCTACATAGTCCCCGACCTTCACAGGTACTTCTTTCAGCTGTCCGTATAACAGCTCGTATCCGTTTCCGATGTCTACATTGACCGTTGTTCCCGTCTGTGCACTGACATCGATCGACTTGATGATCCCGGGTGCGCCGCAGAGTACCTGGTCTCCCTCTGCACCTTCGATGATCACGGCCGGATTATACTTATACTGATCCAGCGTCTGGAAATATACCGTCTTATCCATGCTGTAGCTCATGATCACAGCCCCGTTCACCGGCCATAGGATGTAGCTGTCTTCTGTAAAGTTGATATTATGACTCTTTCCTGCTGTTGCCTGGGTTCCCGTTCCATTCTGTTCGGACTGATCTGTCATTCCGGTTCCGTCTGATTCGTTTTTCTCATCAACGGTACTCTCATCTGCTGCGCTTTTCTTTGTACTGCTTCCGGTATTCTCACTTTTTACTTTTGATGTTCCGGTTTCTCTTGTCAGATCGCTGTTCTCTTTGTTGTCTTTCTTTGTCTCTTTCTGCCTGCTTTTTTCTTCCGCCTTCGCCAGCTCATTTTTCTGCGTTTTCCTGTAATCATTAAATGTATATGTTCCTGCTATTGCAATTGCTGCCACAAAACATAACACTGCTGCCACGGTAGCACGCCGTTTGGACATAGACGTTTTTTCGTTTTTCTTCATTTCATCACCACCTCTGACCATATTTTTGCCAGATCGTGATGTAGTTATACATTTTTTATAATTTCTGTCACTTCTTTTATATCCGTTCCTTTAAAAAAATATTTTAATATTTTTCTATATCCTTGTTTCTTTTTTGCCATCTCATTCGCTGTGTACTGGCTCATACCGATTCCGTGACCGGCTCCTCTTGTGGTTACTCTTAACTTTCCATTATAAGGTTGCAGCGTAAAACAACTGGAAGCCAGTTGATATTTATTTCTGAATTCTTCCCCGCTCATTACCTTGTCTCCCACGCGGATCTTCAATACATATCCCACGGAATCCGTCTCCTGTATCTCCACATCCATCGTTTCAATACCTGTAGTTCCTTCATTTTCACCTTTTTGTTCACTCTTCACTTCCAGTATCACCGTCTGTATCTCATTCTCAGCATTTACATCCCCGGGGCATTCCACGATTTTCAGATAAGGATACTCTTCCTTTCCAAGCACCTCTTTTGCATCCCTTGTATATCCGTTACTCAGATTAAAAAATGGTGTCATTGCCAGATCTTTTCCATAGAACAGCACTTGTCCCGCAGTAGATTCCAGTGCGTTTTTTAACTTCCGGTAATTTTCCGCATACCGCATACCCCACGCGGATTTCATCTGTTTTTCTGTCCAGAATTCGTCTGCCGCTTCTTCCGGCAGTGTACCGTCTCCACCGGCTTCCTGAATCATGCGGTATACTTCTGTCCGGATGAGCACTGCCTGTGCGTTCAGTGCTTCTTTCTCATAATCTGCCGGCATATCCCTGGCCAGCACTCCGATACAATACTCCTCCACAGGCATCTTTCCGTTTTTCTTTATTTTCACCATCGTTTCATCTGCTTTGGAAGCAGTGATAACCTTCGGTCCGTTTAAAAATACGGTTATGATATACGGAAGCAGAACTATGATAAGCAGCCAGCAGCCGGCCTGTTTCACTTTTTCACTTATTATCCTGTATCGTCTCATATATTGCACACCTCCCCGACGGCAGAGCCACTTTCCCCGTCCCCACTGGCACAAAAAAGCCCTCCCATACCTTAAGGTATGAGAGGGTTTTTTTTAATATTCCAGTTCATCCTCATTGATCACAACATGATCCAGATGCCAGATATCATCTACATATTCCTGGATCGTTCTGTCTGCCGAGAACTTACCGCAGCAAGCGGTATTCTTAAGAGCCATCTTAGCCCATTTGTCTGTGTCTTTGTAAGCTTCCATTGCACGGGCCTGTGCATCTGCATAAGAACGGAAGTCTTTTAAGATAAAGTACATATCTGCTCTTGCACCGCCCTGATTATTCAGAAGACTGTTATAAAGGTCACGGTACAGCTCTGTATCACCGTTTGCATAAGTTCCATCAACCAACTGATCTACCACTCTTCTGATATCCGGATCGTTGTTGTAGATATCGTATGGATTGTATCCACCGTTCTGCTCGTAGTTGATTACTTCGTCTGCACTCAGTCCGAAGATAAATGCATTGTCGATTCCAACTTCGTCTACGATCTCTACGTTCGCTCCGTCCATCGTTCCGAGTGTCGGTGCACCGTTCATCATGAACTTCATGTTACCTGTTCCGGAAGCTTCTTTGGAAGCTGTAGAAATCTGCTCACTGATATCTGCTGCTGCGAAGATCAGCTCTGCGTTCGATACGCGGTAATCTTCAATAAATACAACTTTCAGTTTGCCGTTGATGCTGCGGTCATTGTTGATCACATCCGCAACTGAGTTGATCAGTTTGATGATCTCTTTTGCACGGATATATCCTGCGGAAGCCTTTGCGCCGAAGATGTATGTCTTAGGATAGAAGGACATCTCCGGATGCTCTTTGATCTGATTATACAGATACATTACATGCAGGATATTCAGCAGCTGACGTTTGTATTCGTGCAGACGTTTTACCTGTACATCGAAGATCGATCTTGGATCTACTTCTACATCGTTGTGCTCTTTGATGTAAGCTGCAAGACGCTCTTTGTTCTTGAACTTGATCGTCATGAATTCTTTCAGAGCCTCTTCGTCATCTAGCCATTCTTTCAGTCCGCTCATCTTGGATAAGTCTGTAATCCACTCTTTTGTTCCGAGCTTCTCTGTTACCCAGTCGGCAAGCAGCGGATTCGCATGCATAAGGAAACGTCTCTGTGTGATACCATTGGTCTTGTTGTTGAACTTCTCCGGCATCATCTGATAGAAATCTTTCAGTTCCTGGTTCTTCAGGATCTCTGTATGCAGCTTTGCAACACCGTTGACAGAATAGCCTGCAACGATCGCAAGATGTGCCATCTTAACCTGACCGTCCATCAGGATCGCCATCTTCTTTACTTTCTCTTCATTACCAGGATACTGTGCTCTTACCTGCTCGACAAAGCGGCGGTCGATCTCCTGGATGATCTGATAAATACGTGGAAGGAGTCTTGAGAACAGATTGATCGGCCATTTCTCAAGTGCTTCTGCCATGATCGTATGGTTCGTATATGCACAGCATTTTGTTGTGATATCCCATGCTTCATTCCATCCGAGATTCTCCTCATCAAGAAGAATACGCATCAGCTCTGCTACTGCTACTGTCGGATGTGTATCATTCATCTGGAATGTTACTTTCTCCGGCAGTTTGCTGATATCACCATGTTTCTTTTTAAACTTTGTAATTGCAGCCTGGATACTTGCTGATACGAAGAAATACTGCTGTTTCAGTCTCAGTTCTTTTCCTGCGATGTGGTTATCATTTGGATAAAGCACTTCTACGATGTTCTTCGCAAGGTTCTCCTGCTCAACGGCTTTGTGATAATCTCCACGGTCAAAGGAATCTAACTGGAAATCTACGATCGCTTCTGCATCCCAGATACGGAGTGTATTCACGATGTGGTTGCCGTATCCTACGATCGGATAATCATAAGGGATCGCCATTACAGATTCATAGTTCTCCTGAACGAAGTGTGTCTTTCCTGTCTCATCGTATTCCACACGGATATTTCCGCCAAAACGTACTTCTTTCGCATATTCCGGTCTGCGAAGCTCGAACGGGTTGCCGTCTTTTAACCAGTTATCCGGTGCTTCTACCTGATAGCCGTCTCTGATCTTCTGCTTGAACATACCATAACGGTAACGGATACCGCATCCATAAGATGCATATCCCAGTGTTGCAAGAGAATCCAGGAAACATGCTGCCAGACGTCCGAGTCCACCGTTACCAAGTGCTGGATCCGGCTCCTGGTCCTCGATCACGTTCAGGTCGATTCCCATCTCTTCCAGAGCTTCTTTTACTTCCTTATATGCCGTCATGTTGATCAGGTTGTTTCCGAGAGCTCTTCCGAGCAGGAATTCCATGGACATGTAATATACAGTCTTCGGATCGTCTTTCTCATACTGTTTCTGTGTTGCAAGCCAGTCATCGATGATGGCTTCCTTTACAGCATAAGAAACTGCCTGGAACAACTGCTGCGGAGTTGCCTCTTCTACTTCCTTACGGAACAATGTCTTTACATTGTTCCGTACATCTCTTTTAAATACGTCTTTTTCAAATCTTGGATTATACATTTTCTACTTCCCTTCTAACAAACTGGGCTTTGATTATCTCTTTTCCACACCGATCGTTACAGCTTCTCCATTGATCTTCCACTCTTTCGTGTAGCCTGCAGGTACTGCTTTTGTAACTTCCAGTGCAAGTGTTTCATCTGCGATCGTAGATGCATTGTCTGCAAATACTTTCTCTGCTTTTTCTGTACCTTCATAAGATACTGCGATCTTATCCATAACTTCGAATCCGGCTTCCTTACGCATGGTCTGTACTTTACTGATGATCTCACGTACAAATCCTTCTTCCAGAAGTTCTTCGGAAAGGTTTGTATCCATAACAACTGTAATTCCGTTGTCATTCTCAGATACATATCCCGGCATCTGTGCAGATTCGATCAACAGATCTTCGCGGAACAGAGTCACTTCCTGTCCATTGATATCAAGCTTCAGGGCATCTGTAGCATTTAACTCATCCATTGCTGCATTTCCTTCGAGGTTATCGAGTGCTGCTTTAATACCTCCTAACATTTTACCATATTTTGGTCCCACTGTCTTTAACTGAGGTTTAAAAGTATATGAAGTAAAGTCACGAACATCTTGTGTAAATGTTACATTCTTTACATTTAATTCATCTTTTACGATGTCTTTGTAAAATTCCGGTACTTCAAAATCAGCTTTTACATACATCTGTCCGATCGGCTGACGGTTCTTGATATTTGCAGTATTTCTGCATGCACGTCCCATAACAACCAGCTTCAGAACATTGTCCATATTAGCTTCCAGTTCTGTATCGATATGTGCTTCATTTACAACCGGGAAGTCACACAGATGGATACTTTCCGGAGCGCTCTCGTCCACGCTTCTTACCAGGTTCTGATAGATCTCTTCTGTCATGAACGGGATCATCGGCGCTGCCGTCTTACAGATCTCAACCAGTGCTGTGTACAGAGTCATGTAAGCATTGATCTTATCCTGTTCCATTCCCTTAGCCCAGAAACGTTCACGGCTTCGTCTTACATACCAGTTACTCATATCGTCTACGAAGCTCTGAAGTGCCTTTGCAGCCTCCGGAATCTTGTAGTTGGACAGATCATAGTCTACTGCCTTGATTGCGGAATTGAGCTTAGACAGAAGCCATTTATCCATAACGGACAGCTTGTCGTATTCCAGTGTATATTTTGTTGCATCGAAATCATCGATATTCGCATACAGCACGAAGAACGCATAGGTGTTCCATAGTGTTCCCATGAACTTTCTCTGTCCTTCTACAACGGCTTTTCCGTGGAAACGGTTCGGAAGCCATGGTGCACTGTTGACATAGAAGTACCAGCGGATCGCATCTGCTCCGTATTTCTCCAGTGCGTCGAACGGATCAACTGCATTTCCCTTGGACTTACTCATCTTCTGACCATTCTCATCCTGCACGTGTCCAAGTACGATAACGTTCTTGTATGGTGCTTTGTTGAAGATCAGTGTAGAGATTGCAAGCAATGAGTAGAACCATCCACGTGTCTGGTCAACAGCCTCGGAGATGAAGTCTGCAGGGAACTGCTTTTCAAATAACTCTTTATTCTCAAATGGATAGTGATGCTGTGCAAATGGCATAGATCCACTGTCGAACCAGCAGTCGATAACTTCCGGTACTCTGTGCATCTGCTTTCCGCAGCATGGGCACTTGATCGTTACTTCGTCAATGTATGGACGGTGAAGTTCGATCTCATCCGGGCAGTTGTCGGACATTTCTTTCAGTTCTTCGATGCTTCCGATCGAATGCTGGTGTCCGCACTCACATTCCCAGATATTCAGTGGAGTTCCCCAGTAACGGTTACGGCTGATACCCCAGTCCTGAACGTTCTCAAGCCAGTCGCCGAAACGTCCTTTACCGATGCTTTCCGGAATCCAGTTGATTGTATTGTTGTTGGCGATCAGGTCATCTTTTACTTCTGTCATCTTGATGAACCATGATTCACGAGCGTAGTAAATAAGTGGTGTATCACATCTCCAGCAGTGTGGATAACTGTGCTCGAACTTCGGTGCATCGTAGAGAAGTCCGCGTCCGTCGAGGTCTTTTAATACTTCCGGATCAGCCTTCTTAACGAATAATCCGGCAAACGGAGTCGTCTCTCCCATGTTACCTTTTTCGTCTACCAGCTGAACGAACGGCATATCATATCTACGTCCGACCTTGGCATCGTCTTCACCAAACGCAGGAGCGATATGAACCACACCGGTACCGTCTGTCAGTGTTACATAGGTATCGCATGTAACGAAGAATGCTTTCTTGTTCTGCTTGGAAGCGCAGTCGTAAGCACACTGGTATAATGGCTCATACTCTTTGTATTCGAGATCTTTTCCTTTGTATGTCTCAAGGATCTCGTAAGCCTTTGTTCCGTTTTCTTCATCGGCAAGTCTGCCAAGTACGGTATCGAGAAGTGCAACAGCCATGTAATAAGTATAGCCGTCGGCAGCTTTTACTTTCGCATAGTCTTCTTCCGGGTTCACACAGAGTGCGATGTTAGACGGAAGTGTCCATGGTGTTGTTGTCCATGCGAGGAAATATGCATCCTCTCCTACTACTTTGAAACGAACGATCGCAGAACGTTCTTTTACATCTTTATAGCCCTGTGCTACTTCCTGTGCAGAAAGCGGAGTTCCGCAGCGAGGACAGTATGGCACGATCTTGAATCCTTTATACAGGAGCTTCTTGTCCCAGATTCTCTTGAGTGCCCACCACTCAGACTCGATAAAGTTATTATCATATGTTACATATGGATCATCCATATCAGCCCAGAAACCTACGGTATTAGAGAAGTCTTCCCACATACCTTTGTATTTCCATACGCTTTCTTTACATTTCTTGATGAATGGTTCCATACCGTATTTTTCGATCTGGTCTTTTCCGTCCAGTCCGAGAAGCTTCTCAACTTCCAGCTCTACCGGAAGTCCGTGTGTGTCCCATCCGGCCTTTCTTGGAACTTCGTATCCCTTCATGGTACGGTATCTCGGGATCATATCCTTAATAACACGTGTTAGAACGTGTCCGATGTGCGGTTTTCCGTTGGCTGTCGGAGGGCCGTCGTAGAACATATAGATCTCGTTGCCTTCACGGTCACGCATACTTTTTCTGAAGATGTCATTGTCTTCCCAGAATTTCTCTGTCTGTTTTTCTCTGTCTACAAAATTAAGATCCGTAGAAACTTTCTTATACATATTTACCTCCATAAAATTAAAACATAGAATTAAAAAAGCTTCCGCCCTGTATAGGACGAAAGCTGTACTTACGTTTATAAACCACCTAACATACCATCATATGTCTTCCCTGTAACGGAGGAATACCGTCAGTTTTTACTCAGTCACTTACCGAAACCTTTCAAAATCTGCAACTCAGAAGTGATATTCAGATATATCTTACTTGCACCGGACTTCCACCATCCCCGGCTCGCTGCTACGTTCTGTTATATCCTACTGTCTTCGTCAGCGTTTTTCACATTCTTTATTATATGCAACAATCCTAAAATCCGTCAAGGGGTTTTACCTTATTTTTCATGTATCCTCTGTCTTTTATCTTCTCCGGCGTATCAATACAACGATCAGGCTGACGATCAGGATCACCAGTGCCACACATCCTCCGGCGATCATATATTGTTCCGAAGCCGATTTCCCGGCATATTTCTTCTGGCCAAACGCCCATGCTGCTTTTGCTTTCTGCACGAAATTCGTCCAGATGCTCTTTGCGCTTAATTTTCCACCGGAGTTCTTCGTTGTCCCGGAGTTATCCACATTCTCCTTCTTATTATCCACACGTTCTTTCCCTGTACTTATTTTCTGCAGGTATTCTTCCGTGAACTTTGCTGTCGCACTTCCTACCGGATGTCCGTCATAAGTATATTGGATCGTTCCTTTTCCGGTCTTTTCATCTACGTCTGTAATCTCATAGTCTGTATCTTTGTATGAGACATCCTTCGGCAGGATCACATAGCCATCTTCCAGCGGCTGGTACTCATTCCCGCCCGTCTGTGCGGATCCGGCGTCCTCACTTTCATCCGATGCCGTTATGAATTCTTTTACTTCTGTCGGTTTCTTCTCATCTGCCACCGGAATCTTCTGGAAATTATTAAATACATATTCGAACAGATTCTTTGTATCCGGATATATATTCGCTCCATGCGTCCTGAGTACGACACATACCAGTTTCATATTGCCGTTATCAGCCATGGTGATCAGTGTGGATAAGGCATTGGATGTATATCCCGTCTTTCCTGCGACCGCATACTGGTAATAATTTTTATTTTCTTTTATAAGCATCTTATGATGCTGCGGAAATACGTGCTCTTCCGTCGTATCGGATGCCGGGATCGTATAACTCTGCTCCTGACAGATCTTTAAGAATTCCGGATAACGCCAGATCTCCCTGCCGATCAAAGCCATGTCACGCGCACAGGTATAATGATTGTCATCATGAAGCCCGTTCGCATTGACAAAGTTCGAGTTCTCCCCGCCGAGACTTTTGCATTCCTCGTTCATCTGCTGTATGAACCAGTTGTAATCGTGCCCGGCATTCTTCCCGACATTTTCCGCAACCGCATAGGCTGCTTCATTTGCCGAGGCAAGCAGTGTCGCATACAACGCCTGTTCCAACGAGATCACATTTCCTTCTTTTAATCCTGCGGAAGAATCTCCCGGCTGCATAAAAGATATACAGTCATTCGAAAATGTTACCTGGTCTGACAGGCTGCCATATTTTAATGCGATAAGGCTGGTCAGAACTTTTGTGATGCTGGCAGGATATTCATGCCCGTCAATATTCTTCGCATATAAGATACTTCCGGTTCCTGCATCCATCACGATCGCTGCTTCTCCGTATGTTCCCGGTCCCTGCGGCCAGTTCTTCCAGCTGTTCGACTGGATCTCCATCTTATAAGCATCTTCTTCTGCCTTCTTCTCCAGCTCTTCCGGAGTCATGTCTTCTTCTTTTTTCTCTTCTTTCTGGGTATCATCTGCCGCTGCGTCTGCTGCCTGGGCATTCCCGGTGCTGTCCGGCTCCGCATATACCGTACTGTGCGGCATCCCTGCTGTCACCGCAAATATCACCGCAAGAACTACGGCTGCTATCTGTTTTTTCCCCCGCATAATTTCTATTCTCCTCTGTCGTTTCGTTATGGTCTTCCCATATACCACTCAATCTTTCCTTCAATATCGGACACCTTCACCGTTCCGATCTCCCGCGAATCTCTGGATACTTCTCTGTTATCTCCGAGGACAAATACCTCTTTGTCTCCGACTCTCAGTGGATATGTGATCTTTGACGACTTCTTTTCTGTCGTTCCTATCTCTCCGTCGTATCTTACTTCTTCTCCGTTTACATATACTTTGCCATCCTGGATATTAACCGTGTCTCCGGCCACAGCTATGACCCGCTTTACATAATCCTCTCCGGATGGCCGGGCGATCGCCACGATGTCTCCGGCCTTATATTCCTTACATCTTCTGTTATATATAACGATGTCCTTGTCATGAAGTGTCGGATACATCGAATTCCCATCAACAGTCGAGATTCCCATCAGTATATAGAAGATCAGGATCACCACTGCTGCTATCCCCAGGAACTGCAATGTCACGATCAGTCTCTGGATGCGCATCTCTTTCTTTTTCTTTCTGCGCGTCTCGGGATCTACATCTTCCAACACTTTCTTCTTGATTGCATCTATCTCCATATTCTATCCTTTGTCCTTTTCCTGTCTTTCCTACGTCTTATTCCACGCGTTCTCTATTATAATCCTTTTCCCCGGTTAACTCAACAAAAAAGAACGGCCGCCCCCTTTTCCCTGCCTTAATGTTCAGAAAAAATGAAGCAGTCTTCGTGTAAATCACTAAGTGATTTTTACCAGCTTTCACGTAAAAGGTATGAATGATCCAGGATATGTATTGTTTTGAAGGAAACACGGAGATATAATAGAAAAACATGGTAATAGGAAGGTGATAGAAATAATAGTTATAGAAGAAATATTGATAGCAAACGGCTTGACTGTGCTAATGATGTGGTTTCTTTTGCTTTGCAGACGGAAAAACAGAGAAAGTCTCCATGAGGAAGACAAACTATATGACGGAATGGCAATAGTGAACTTAGCGGGGGCATTGTCTGAGACAATTGCTTTTCTGGTAGATGGGAATCAATTTACCGGCTGTAGACAGATCAATTATATCTCCAACAGCATATGTTTTATAGGTACCGTCAGCATAGGTCTGCTTTGGTGTCTGTATGTAGAATTACGCATTTACCGGAATTATAAGAGAATATTCAAAAAAGTAAGAGTTGTAATGTTTCCTTGGATCGTAGAAGTAATTATGATTTTATGTAATCTGCCCGGAACAGGGATTATGTTTAAAATATCTAAGGAGAATGTATATCAGCGAACTGCCGGTTCACTGGTAGGATATATCTCACTTATATTATATTTTGCTTACAGCATCTATCTGGTGTATCATTCCAAAAAACAGGGAGTTAATGTGAATTTCTTTCCCGTGATATATTTCGTCGGTCCCTGTTTTGCAGGCGTGCTTATCCAGTTCCTTTTTTACGGAATCACATCGTCATGGGTGTTAGTTGCGATCGCATTGATATTTGTGCAGATGCAGACATATGCCGAGAATTTATATATGGATGAACTTTCCGGATTATATAATCGGAGATATCTTAATGCAGTACTTTCTGAAAGGAAATTTACGAAATGTAAATCTTTATATGGAATCATGATGGATGTAAACGCCTTTAAATATATTAATGATAATTTTGGTCATAGTATGGGAGATAAGGCTGTCTGTACGTTGGGAAATATACTTTTTAGATCTATACCAGCTGCCGGTATGGCAATCCGCTATGCGGGAGATGAGTTTATTGTATTACTATCAGGTGTTGAGGAAGAAAGTGTCCTGGCCACAATGAAAGAGATTCATAATAACCTATCCCGTTTCAATGAATCCGGGATAGAACCATTCACTCTAAGTGTTTCCATGGGATATGCAGAATTTGGATCTGAAGATGATGCCGAAGTGTTCCTGATGCATATGGATGAAAAAATGTATGAGGAAAAGCGGAAATATCATTTGTTAAAGAAATCAGATAATTGATAACATAAACCCGGATTATTCACAGCAGACATGAATAATCCGGGTTTATGTTATTCTTTATTTATCAAAACGGCTAGTTTATGTTATACTGAAATTGTTCATACAGATCTATACCACAGATATGAAAATATCCATTTTTGAAAAAGAGACAGGGAAGTTATGAAAAAATTCAATATTTTTAAAATTGTACAATTATCTTTACTGATTTTGATAACGTTGATCAGTGTATATCTTTTGATGCAGCCGGAAGTAAAGCAGTATATCTTTGCATCAACTCCCGCAACGATACTGTTCATCATTATCTGGATCATATTACTTGCAAGCTATGTATTTCTTCTGATTGATTTCAGTATCCTTTCATCGGTCAAATTAAACTATCACAATTTATACGGCGTTGCATATTCCGATCCATTGTCCGGTATCCCGAACCGTTTCAGCTGTGATACGATCATTGAAAAATATTATGACACAACGCTTCCTGTCAATCTGACATGTGTGATGATAGATCTTTCCAATCTTTTGTCCGTGAACAAACTTTATGATCATGCGACCGGAAATATGTTATTAAAAGATTTTTCCAATATCCTGTCTGCCTCCGCGCTGTCCCTTTGTTTTGTGGGACGTAACGGCGGCAATAAATTTCTTGCAATCTTTGAAAATTGCACAGATGACCAGTTGAATACTTTCCTCGCCCGGATTGCCGACCGTGTTAAGCAGCACAACCAGTCACCTTCTGCCATTTCCATTGAATATCGGATCGGTATTGCAAAGAACAGCGAAGAACACCTTGCTGAAATTACCCAGTTGATTGCTCTTGCCTATAATAGAATTTCCGATGAAACGATCGCGCACTAACCAAGGAGGTACTGTTCTATGGATGAATTAGATTATAACTATCTCGCCGAACTTGTTCTCAAGACTCAGCGCGGTGATAGTGAGGCTTTTGCAGAACTTTATACCGCCACATATCAGAAGCAGTACCGTTTTACCTATCGTTATGCAAAGGATGCTTATCTCGCACAGGATATTCTTCAGGATGTATACATTCTGGTGCTGAAAAATATCAACACCCTGAAGAATCCCCGGCTCTTCGTCTCCTGGCTAAACCAGATTACATTCCGCACCTGTTTTGATGTATGTCAGAAGAACAGCCGTCATGAAGAAGAGCTTAACCATGTTACGGAGATGACGCAGGAAAAGGATCCGCATCTGCAGCCGGATTCCATGACACACAATCCGGAAAAGCAGCTCATGGATCATTTCGACCACCCCGTACTCATGGCTTCTGTTCTCGAATTACCACCGCAATATGCACAGGCACTTATTATGCGTTATTTCAACGATATGAGTATCGATGAGATTGCCGATGCCATGAACTGCAGCCACAGCACGATCAAACGTCGACTTGTAAAAGGCAAAAAACTACTTGAGAAACTGCTGAAAAATAAGATGGGAGGCGATTGGTTTGAATAAAAACGCCACCCTTGTATTTCATCCGGATAATTCTTCTTTGAACAACACAGAACATACAGACATTCCTGAACTGGATACACAGACAGCGAACCAATTGCTGGATAATGTATTTGCCGCATGCAATATGGAACCCAGCGTAGTCCCGGTCGAAGTCCTGGAATCCTGGGGAAATTATAAAAAGCACGGCTTCAATCTCGGACGGACTCTGGCATACATTTTCCTGATCGTCCTGATCCTGCTTCCGCTTATGTTCTTCCGGCCATCGATCATCGCAGAACGAACGGATGTCAAATCCGCTTCGGATGCCATATATAGTATTCATATCAAGACACTGCTTCCTTTACATTCCGTAAGTGCCACCATAAACGGGACTCCGGTCCGGCTTCAGGAAGAGGGTTCAAAGGAATTCAAGGCTGCGATTTCCGATAACGGAACACTGAAGATCAAAGCAGTCTCTTTCAACGGACAGGTGGCCGCCAGGTTCTACAAGGTCCGTCATCTCGACAAAGAAAAGCCGGTTCTTAAGGATTCTTATTCCAAAGACGGTTATATCTACCTGGAAGTTATGGATACCTATTCCGGTATCGACTATCCGAATATCGGCGGATACGCACCGGATCACTTTGATCCAAAGACCGGAATGATTGTATATCCGGTTCCGGACGCACCTGTAACCGTTACGATTCCGGATAACGCCGGAAACGAGCTGGTACTTCTGCTCTCACCGGTCGATAATAATTAACAGACAATTTATAAATACACAGGAGGATTGCAGATATGAAATACAGATTACATTTATCCTATTTACTTATCGCCATATTCTGCCTTCTTCTTTGGGGTTGTTCCGGCAGTTCTTCCGCATCCCGGAAGGAACATTCCGGTCCCCCTAGAGATTCAACGCCCAAAGTGTTAACCCCGTCAGCTGACGGGGTTACCGTTTATCAGAATGATTTGGCTTCCATTGATGCATCGAATACTTCGCAGGGCTATGTTATGGTGAAATACAATGGAACAAATGAAAAAGTAAAGCTTCAGATCACATGTCCCGATCAGAGTTGTTATACTTACCTGATCAGCGACCGCGGAGCATATGATACATTCCCGCTGACAGCCGGAAATGGCTCCTATGCCTTACAGGTTCTGGAAAATGTCGCAGGTGACACTTATACCGTCTCACTTGCCCAATCCATCAACGTCAGCATCGAAGATGAATTTCTTCCTTTCCTGTATCCGAATCAATATGTGAACTTCCATACAGATTCGAAGGCTGTCTCCAAAGGCAGCGATCTTGCAAAAGACACCTACAGTGATCTGGATGTTGTACAGAACATTTACAATTATGTGATTAAAAACATTTCTTACGACACAGAAAAAGCGCAGAACGTATCTTACGGATATGTCCCGGATATTGATGATACGCTTTCTTCCAAAAAAGGGATATGCTTTGACTATGCGGCACTTATGACAAGCATGCTGCGGTCACAGAATATTCCGACCAAACTGGAAGTCGGTTACTCCGGAGATGCCTACCATGCCTGGATCAGCACATATATTGATGACAAAGGCTGGGTAGATGATATCATCCAGTTCAACGGGAATACCTGGCAGATTATGGATCCAACCCTTGCCGCAACCAACGACAGTGCCGCTGTTAAGAAATATGTCGGCGACGGCAGTCATTATGTTGTAAAATATACGTATTAATCCCACCATGAAATATGTAGTATTCTATATGGCCATATATGATGGGATATGAAAGGAGACTTTTATGGCAGACAAAACATTCACTCCACTTTCCAATACAGAGATTGCCGCTTTCTGTTCCCAGACCGCCATGATCTTAAGATCCGGTATCTCTTCTATCGAGGGGATCTCGATCATGCTGGAAGATTCACAGAATGCAGGCGAGAAGGAATTACTCTCTGCGGTCAATGATACACTTATGCAGACCGGAAACCTGACACAGGCACTGGAAGATACACACGCTTATCCGGATTACATGATCTCTATGGTCCGGATCGGTGAGCAGACCGGCCGCCTAGATGATGTTATGGATTCTCTGGCCGTCTATTATGAGAAAGAGGATTCTCTGGCAGAATCCATCAAGAGTGCGGTTACTTATCCGCTGATCATGATCGTCATGATGCTGCTTGTCATCCTGCTCCTGATCATGAAAGTAATGCCGGTCTTCAATCAGGTATTTATCCAGCTCGGAAGCAGTATGTCCGGCATTTCCCTTGTGATCCTGAATATCGGACAGTTCCTGAACCGTCATATTGCAGTCTTTCTTCTGATTCTTGCCGTACTGGCAGGAATGATTTTCTACATATGCTTTTCGAAAAAGCGGTCTCAGAACTTCCAGTCTTTCTTTGGAAAGTTTAAGAATTCCAGACAGTTATATGAGAAGATCTCTGCCCGCCGCTTCGCCAGCGGTATGGCACTTACGTTAAGCAGCGGTCTTCCGCCGGAAGAATGTCTGAACCTTACTATGGATCTGATCGATGACCATGCATTCCGTACCAGGCTGGAAAAATGCCGGGAAGAGCTTTCATCCGGAAATGATTTCAGTGAAGTACTTTTGAGCAATCACATATTCTCCGGACTTTACGCCAGACTGGTGTCCATCGGCGGACGTACCGGTTCCATGGAAGAGATCATGCAGAAGATCGCAGATCAATATGATGAAGATATTGATGTAAGGATGGCCGGAATGATCGCTGCGATCGAACCGACACTCGTCATCATCTTATCCGTGATCGTCGGCATTATCTTATTGTCCGTAATGCTTCCGCTGGTCAGCATTATGGCAGGATTATAGAAGGAGTGGATGCACATGCAGCGTTTTATAAGAGAACGTAAAACTTCATATCTGCGTAATGTTATCATCTCTGTTCTTATCTTCCTGCTGATCTTTGCCGGATTTGGCTGCGGGCTGACTGCCATGAACAAAAAGATGGATCAGGAGGAGATGCAGACTCTTCAGAATGCCATAACCCGAAGTGTAACCACCTGTTATACCCTGGAAGGGAGCTATCCGCAGAGTCTTGGCTACCTGAAAAAACATTACGGACTTCATTATGATGAGAATAAATATTTTGTAGACTATCAGCCGCTCGGTGCCAATATCATGCCCGACATTACCATTATCAGGAAGGAGGCGGATCACCGTTGAGATTCCAAAGACAGAAAAATCATGTCATTGACCTGTTATTCCCGATCGCTGTCCTCTTCGTATTTGCCATTTCTTCCTTCCTTGTGCTGGTCCTGTCTGCCCATATATACAGTTCGCAGACACAGAAAATGAATACCGGCTACACCGTCCACACATCTCTTGCCTACGTGGCGGAAAAGATACGTCAGAACGATTCTGACGGCGGTATATCAGCCGGGACTTTTCAGGGACAGGAATGTCTTGTACTAAAGGGTGGTTCCGGTGATATCCGCTACACCACTTATATCTATTCTTACAAAGGTAAATTAAAGGAACTGACTCTCCGGGACGGTACGGATGCTTCCCTTTCGGATGGCAAAGATATCTTGGCAGTCGCAGACTTCTCTGTCAGCGAGATCAGACCCGGACTTTTCAGATTCACATCCACAGATACGGATGGAACGACTGCTTCTGTCACGATATCAGAAAGGAGCCGCCAATGAAACGAACTTCCAACAGCCGCTCTTCTCTGTTTCTGATCGAGCTGATCATTGCCATTCTATTCTTCTCACTGGTAAGTGCTGTCTGTCTGAGAGCATTTGCACGGTCACACATCCTGACAGAGAATGCCCGTGACCTGAACGCAGCTCTTATGCATGTAGAGAGCACTGCGGAACTTCTAAGAGCAGGAGAATCTGTAGAGGCACAGACTTTCTACTCTTCTTCCTGGGATACCTGTGAAGAGAAGAAGGCCGCTTATATGATAACTGTAAAAGAAAAGAACGCATCCGATGAAGATAGCGGTACGGATGGCCTGACAACTTACCGGATCACCGCAAGGCAGCTTAACAACGGAAGAAAGATCTATTCTTTGAACGTTACCTGCCATACACCATACAGCATAAAGGAGGCTGCCGGTCATGAATAAACGAAAATTTCCTGTTACGAATATCGGCTCTGTATCGCTTCTGATGATATTCATCGTGCTCTGTATGGTTACACTTGCAGCGTTATCATTGTCTACCGCTTCCGGCAGCTATCGGTCTGCACAGACACTTGCCGGTCACACGACCGCTTATTACAGGGCATCCAACAAAGCAGAGAAAAAGCTTGCAGAGACAGAGAAGATCCTGCAGGCATGCTATCATTCCTCTTCCGATGTAGACAGCTATTATCAACAGGTGCGTCAACAGCTTGGAATTACCGGCAGCGACGGATCCCTGATCTATTCTTTTCAGACAGCTGTCAACAAGTCACAGGAACTGGAAGTCCGGATCCAGATCACCTATCCGGACAGTTCCGCTACAGCCGGGTCTGACCGGGAAGATTCAGATACTGCTTCTGCATTCTATAAGATCACCTGTTGGGAAATGACTTCTACAAGTGACTGGAATGCCGACAATTCCATTCAATTAATACAATAATGATAAAGACTATATGATATCAGGAGGCATTTATGAATACCACAGAATTACTTGAAAAGGCTGTCAGCGCCGGAGCATCCGACATCTTTGTCGTAGCCGGGCGGCCGGTCTCTATGCGCATACATGGTGATATCCGGATGGAAGACAATACCCGTCTCCTCCCGGATGACACCCGGCGGATCATCGAACAGATCTATGAGCTTGCCGGACATCGTGACATCGGCATACTGGAAGACACAGGAGACGATGATTTCTCTTTTGCGGTTCCGGGTCTCTCACGGTTCCGCGTCAGCGCATTCAAACAAAGAGGCTCCCTGTCCGTCGTGATCCGTATTATTTCCTTTACTTTGCCGGATCCTGCCGCATTCGGTATCCCGGAAAAGATCATTCGTTTTGCAGATTTCTCCAAAGGAATGGTACTGGTCACAGGACCTGCCGGAAGCGGGAAATCCACTACCCTCGCGTGCATCATCGACCATATCAATAAAAACTATGACAAGCACATCATCACACTGGAGGATCCTCTGGAATTCCTTCACCGGCACAACCGGAGTATCGTAAGCCAGCGTGAGATCAATGTTGATACCGAGAATTATGTCACGGCACTGCGTGCTTCCCTGCGCCAGAGTCCGGATGTGATCCTTCTGGGCGAAATGCGTGATTACGAGACGATGCAGGTAGCCATGACTGCTGCCGAAACCGGTCATCTGTTATTCTCAACACTGCATACGATCGGTGCTGCCAATACGATCGACCGTATCATCGACGTCTTCCCGCCAAATCAGCAGAGACAGATCGCAGTACAGCTTTCCATGGTCCTGCAGGCAGTGGTATCACAGCAGCTGGTACCGACCACAGACGGTGGTATCACCCCTGCATTCGAGATTATGATCGTCAATCCTGCGATCCGCAATATGATCCGTGATAACAAGATCCCGCAGATCGATGGTCTCATCTATTCCTCTGCGGGAAATGATCTGGTCTCTATGGATTCCAGTCTTCTTTCACTTTATAAAAACGGACGCATTACTGCTGACACGGCACTTGCTTATGCATCCAATCCGGAAATGTTAAAAAAGAAGCTGTAGGAGATTACTCCTGCAGCTTCTTAATTTCTTCAATTGTTGCCTCATATTTTTTTGTTACTTTTTCCATTGCTTCCGGTATCCCCGGCTTTTCTCCGGTCCGGTCTCTCAAAAGTTCTGTAAGCTCACTGCTCACTTCATACAGACGGTCAAAGGAAAGATTCTGACATACCCCTTTCAGTGTGTGTGCACCACGAAAAGCTTCTTCGTAATTGTTATCCCCCAAAGACTGCTTTAACAGTGGATAACTCTGATCTTCAAGGAACTTTAATGTGAATTTCCGGATCAGTGCTTCACTGCGAAGGCGTCTTAAGACATCTTCATAGTTTCCTCCAATCGCTTCATAGCATTCCTGTATTGTCATTTTTTATCTCCTGTCTATATAAGATTTCTTTATTGTAGCACATTCTTTTGCAGAAATTAATGGTTTTCGACATTCTTCACATAATCTCTACATTCTTTTACACAACATATCCGTCATTTCCGGTCTAATTCTGGAAAGACACGATCACTTCTTTTCCATTCGATACATTTTCGAACATGCCCTTGATCACTTTCTTGGCGTTCTTGTCTGCATTTTCAAGAAATCCGTATTCATCCGATCCGGCTTTTTCCTTTGCTTTCTTCTCAGCCTCTGCGACAAGTTCCATAACCGCCTCTTTATCGATACTCATAATCGCAAAATTCGTATCATATATCTTCAGATCACTGGATTTGATCTTAATAGAATCCTCATTGACCGTGCAGTGCGGAATAGATATCTGGATCTTGTCGTCTGTCTCCTTTATGACAGCTTTCTGTACATCCAGTCCCGCAGTCACTGTCGTCTTGTATTGTACGAGAAATCTGTTCTTATTGATCAGCGGGATCTCTCCCTTTGTGCTCCTGAATACATCCGAGATGATCATCTTCTGTGTCGTCAGCTCCGCTGCATCTTCCAGCGTCGTCTCAAGCGGTATGCTCTCTTCTTTCGGACCGGTAATATGCTTATATATGGCTATCGAACCGATGCTGATCGCAATGGCAAGAACTGCCGCAATGATTATTTTAGCTTTTGTCTTCATATGTTTTCCTCCGTTAAAATGATTTAACTTTCGGCCGGTAGCGCATATCGGATACCGTGTATACGGTTACGAATGCCTCCGGATCTTTTTTACTGACATAATTCATCAGTTTCTGATATTCGTTCTTATCTACGATTGTAATGATCTCTCTGTATTTCTGCATATTGTAAGCACCTACTGCCTCATAGAACGTTGCCCCGCTGTGCAGCTCATGCAGAATGAACTGGCGCACTTCTTCTTCATATTTTGTAATGATACAGACACGTCTCTTTACATTCTGTCCAAAGATAAAATGATCCAGCACAATACCGTTAAAGTATGTACCAAGCACACTCAGTACGACCGCTTTTTTATCATAGATCAATGCGGAAGAAAGTGCCACACACATTCCTGAGATGGACATCGCTTTTCCCAGTTCGACATGAAGATATTTATTCATGATCTTTGCCACGATATCCAGTCCGCCGGACGACGCATTCATATTAAATAAGATGCTGAGTCCGAAGCTTACAACCAGAATATAACATAACACATCCAGTTCCGTACTGTTTGTCAGCGATTCAAAATCCGGAAATACATGTTCAAATACTGCAAGATACATTGGCAGCAAAATACTTGTATATACCGTCTTCGCCCCAAATTCTTTCCCACAGGTTATAAATCCGATCAGCAGTAAGACCACATTCAGTATCATCGTAACCGTTGATACATGTAACGGTACATAATGCGCAATAATGATCGCCAGCGCAGATACGCTGCTGATCGAGGTCTGGCTCGGAATCAGGAAGAAATACACGGCCGCGGCGATGATCCCCACTGCTATCGTCATGACAGCAATTTCTTTTAGATTGTCCAGTGTGACAACCTGTTTTTTTTCTTTGTTCATTTTTTTATTCCCCACTTTTATAAATATTTCATCATCGTTGGCGCAAGAATATTCATATCAACAGGCTTGGCAACGTGATCATTCATCCCGACAGAAAGTGCCTTCTGTCTGTCTTCTGCAAAGGCATTGGCAGTCATAGCTATGATCGGGATCATCGCTTTTTTATCATCCTTCATCTTCCGGATGGTTAATGTCGTATCGAACCCATTCATAACCGGCATCTGAATATCCATAAGGATCATCTTGTAATAGTCCGCATCTGCCTTTTCAATCATGCTGATACATGCAACTCCGTCAGTTGCAACTTCGACAATACACCCTTCTTCTTTCAACAGTTCTGTCGCGATCTCCGCATTGATCTCATTGTCTTCGACCAGCAGAACCCGGACGCCTTTTAGCGACTTCTTACTTCGTGGATTCTGATTTTTCTTCTCTAAAGCTTCTTCTTTTGATGCTTTTTTGCAAGGGATCGTCACTGTAAAAGTGGATCCCTCACCGAGCTTACTTTCCACCTCTATCGTACCACCCATCAGATCCACAAGCTTTTTCACGATTCCCATGCCGATGCCGCTACCCTCAATATGGGTAATCGTAGAAGTCCGCTCTCTTTCGAACGCTTCAAAGATATGTTTTTGGAACTCTTCTGCCATACCAATTCCATTATCGGTAATACTGATGATCATATCGCACCAGTCTTCCTTCTCACAAGGTCTCTGTGCAACCTTACAGGATATTGTACCGCCCGCATTTGTATACTTGACCGCATTACTTATGATGTTGATGCAGACTTCCGATAAATGTGGTTCATCCACATATACATACGGATACAGGATCTGTTCTGTCATACAAAGAGTCTGGTTCTTACTTTCTGCCTGTTGCTGGAACATTGTAACACAATTCGTAAAGTCTTCCCGGACATCCGACACGGCATACTGCATTTCGACCTTGTTATTTTCAATTCTTGCAAGATCCAGGACATTACTGAGTAACGATAACAGTTTTTTCCCGCATATCTGAATGTTATCGATATATCTGCTAAGTTTTTCTGTGTCTTCAAGATGTCTGGATGCCAGATCTGCATAGCCGATGATCGCATTCATAGGTGTTCTGATGTCATGGGACATATTGAAAAGAAATGCGGATTTTGCCTTACTTGCAGTTTCCGCAGTTAATTTAGCTTCCCGCAGTTCTTCCTCCTGCCTCAATTCCCGCAGTTTTTCATCTGTCACATCCCGGTTTGCAAGCAGCACCGATGTAACATTTCCGTCTTTATCATAGTTCTGTGGAACGATCATGGCAAGGAACCATTTCCCATCCTTTTTTTTGAATTCAAAAGACATGGACTCTTTATTGCGAAGCCGTGCGGCCATGGTCTGTGTATCAAAAAAATCTATGTACTTTTGTACAAACGGTTCTGCTATCACATCTTTGATGACCTCAAACTGCGAATTCCAGTCTGCGCTTTTTTTCGAAATGCCAAGCTCCATTTTCCGGGATCTTTTCACAAGTTCGATCTTCTTTGTCTTTAAATCCAGACGTGAGATGTGATAATAAGCGGTCCCTAATGCACTAATTGCCCGGTGCGCCTCTTCCACCTGTTTTCCCAGCGTAACCGGGAATTCTTCCCCTGTCATCTGGTCTCTGTCCGGTACTGACTGATGCAGATGCTTAACCAGCCATTTCCCGTTCACCTTTTTATAGATAATGCTAAACCGTGTGTCCATCTCAAAACAGACGGATCCATCTTCAAATAAACCGGTAAAGACTACCGATCCATACGCAAGGACCTGGTCATCACCAAGCTCTGCTTCTTCCTGCTGTAAATCTCTTATTTTAAGTCTGATTTTTCCTCTTTGTTTTACATCGAATTTATATGATTCCTGAAATTCATGCAGATTCCTGAAAAACTCATGCTTTCCTGTTCCGATTATACTACTGTTATCATCAAAGAAGTTTTCAAAGCCTGTATCATCTACGGATTCCGTGTCGATATAAAATTTTAAAAGCTGCTCTGTAAGTTGTTTAAAATCATCCATAACCAATCCCTCTCATCCCGTATACTAATTCATAATTACTTGTTCCGTATTGATTGGAAATAAAATAATGTGCTTTCATCAGCTTTTAACCTTTTTTTATCTGCATACATCCGCAAATCGGCTTCATGGCATACTTCGTCAAAGGAAAAATCTTTGCTCTGTACGGTATAACTGCCCATTGCCAGACTTAACGGGATGTTATCTTTGCTTTTCCGTTTCAGACTTTCCCGGATATTTGCCATCAGTTCGGAGGCTTTTTCTTCTGTGACCCCATTACCCAGAATCATAAATTCGTCTCCACCCATTCGAATAACCGGAGAATCTTCCGGCATTTCTTCCTTCAAGGTACCTGCTACGATTTTAAGCAAAATATCACCATATTCATGACCGAACTGGTCATTTACCTCCTTCAGATAATTACAGTCGGACATAATCACTGTAAACGGAAAAACCAGATTTTTTTTCTTTTCTTCTACTCTGTATTTCAGATAGTTACGATTATACACACCTGTCAGGCCATCTATGATGGAAAGCTCTTCCACATTCTTCTCCAGACGAACACGTTCAGTAACATTGTCAACAATTCCTACGATTCCGATGATATTACCGTTTTCATCCCGTACTGCACTCTTTTTTATCTCAAAATACAGTGATTCTCCATCTTCCATCGGAAATTCACTGATATACTGGCTGTCTTCCCCCGTAGCCAGTATTTTTTTATCATCCTCATAATACATTTTTCCCATTTCTGGAAACTTCTGAACTTCCAGATCTGTTTTTCCTACGATACTTCCATTTTTCCCAACAGAAACCAGATTACAGATCTCTGAAGCAAAACAGTATCTACATTCCGTATCCTTAAAAAATATATTAACCGGCGCACTATACATAAAGCGTTTCAGCATTTCACTATTCAAAAATTCCATTATTTTCCCTCCAACCCGTTCAACCAACTGCTGTAGCTAAACATATCTTTTAAGTTCCATTGTTACACTCCCTATTTCTGTTCACCTGCACTCTTTTTTAGTAAGGATATTCTATTACAAAACAATATACATTTCAATATTCATTCCTATTTTATATGTATATGCGTATTTTTATGTAATGCACGAATACAAATATAATACAGGCTAATCACCGGTGGAAGCAATAATGCCGAAAACTAAAATTTATTTTACACACGCTTTTGCCGTATACGAATCTACATTTATTTCAATTACACATACCGCATTTACCATTTTTTCATTAATTTCGTGTTCCTCTCCGGTTTGCTCTCTCATAAGAATGCGAAGTGCCGCGCACTTATCCGCTGCATTCTGGAGGATTTTTGCTTTCCCTCGGCACATGACACTCGCATATTCAGCACCATATTTGCAGGGAACATCTGCTTCTATAAGTTTTTCTCCATAATCAATTTCCACAAAAACACTGTTATTTTTCCGAATGCAATCCAGTTTATGCCCCACTTTCGCACTATGAACATAAAATGTTAGTTTCCCGCCGTTTATCTGATAACCGTAATGAAGCGGCACAACATATGGGTATTCATCATCTAATACCCCCAGATGTAAATACTTTGCACTCGACAATATTTTTTCAATCTTGTGTATATCTGTGATTTCTCTATCTTTTCTTCTCATATTATTCCTTCCTTATAATCACATGTCAGTTCTACAATCAGAATTTGCCATTTCACTTATTACTATTTTTTATTTGAAAACTAATTTTATTTTACATCCTTATTTCTTTGCATACAAGAAAAAACACATTGTCTTTTTTGGGGAAACTTATAAAGGAAGAGGCACCGTTTAATACTTGGTTTGAAAACTGATGGAAGAATAACACGATACTGTGATAGAATAAAGAAAACGGTTAAACTAACTATTGCTGAGTGAGCAACAGCAAAAGTAAGCATGACTGGAAAGTGCTTGTGATCTTAGGGATTAAGAGAGGATACAGATTATGGAAGATTCTTACGTATTACAACTGTTAAAACCAAAGTTTAAAGATTTTCATTTGTGTTTCTGCGGATTTGCAGAATGCAAGCCATTACATAGCTACGGGCCAGCCGCAAGACCCAATTATATTTTGCATTATGTAATGAAGGGCAAAGGTATCTATCAGGTCGGCGAAACGAAGTATCAGCTGAAAGAAGGGCAGGCCTTTCTGATCGAGCCGGAAAGCCTTACCTTTTATCAGGCAGATAAAACGGACCCATGGTCTTACCTTTGGGTAGGATTTGGTGGTACGGAAGCACAGAGATTTGTCAGAGATCTTGGACTGAACAGTCGTCAGCTTACATGCGAGTGTGAATATGGAGAAGAACTGAAAGAAATTGTATTTGAAATGCTTCATCATACATGTTCAACTGCAGAAAATCTTTACTATCTCCAGGGGAAGCTCTATCAGTTTTTCTCAGTACTGGCTCGCGGGATTGAAATTCAGCAATATTCGAATGATACAAAAGAAAGCATACATGTGCAGGAGGCAATTTCCTATATAAAGAATTACTATTCACAGAAAATCACAGTGGAAGATATAGCAAATTATTTGGCACTAAATCGAAGCTATTTATATACAATATTTATGAACAGTCTTGGAATCTCCCCGAAAGATTTTTTGACGGAATTTCGAATTTCCAGAGGAAAGGAGCAGCTCGTACTTACAGATCTGTCTGTGGAGGAGATTGCAGTTTCCTGCGGCTATCGTAATTCCCTTGCTTTCGGTAAAATATTCAAGCAGAAAGTGGGAATAACGCCGACCCAATATCGTAATGACAACAGAAAGGATGCCCGAGAACGATTGATCCGTGCACAAAATGAACTGAAAGAATATAAGAAGCATAAAACAATTTATGTAGGAAACATCGAAAAAGAATAGATAAAATGTTAAAAAAGCATCTGATACCTAACATTTGAGATATAACTCTTAACAAAAAGGTATAACGGATGCTTTTTTTGTACGCTATACTTGTATCAACAAACATAAGGAACAAGTGCACAGGTTTCTTCACTCAAATAAAAAATAAACAAAGGAGTATTAGAGGAGGAGAATCATGGGAAATCAAAAAGAAACTCAGAAAAATCCGCAATATAAATATGCGTCTACAAGAGAAAAATTATGTTTTGGAATTGGTGCAATCGGTAAAGATGCAATTTGCAATTTAGTAGGAGCATTTTTAATGCTTTATTTTACAGATACATTGTATCTGGCACCAGCATTTGTCGGCGTACTGTTTTTTGTGGCAAGAATATGGGATGCGATCAATGACCCGATGATGGGAATGATTGTTGATAATACACATACACGTTTTGGTAAATTCAGAATCTGGCTTGTAATCGGAACATTGGTAAATTCAGTTGTATTTGTTTTGTTATTCCACAGTTTTAATCTGTCAGGAACAGCATTGTACGTATATGTATCCGTTATGTATATCTTATATGGAATGACTTATACGATCATGGATGTCCCTTACTGGTCATGGCTTCCGAACTTGACAAATGACCCGCACGAACGTGAGAAAGTATCCGTAATTCCAAGATTTTTCGCAAGTCTTGCAGGATTTTCAGTAGCAACATTTGGGCTTTATATTATCAACTACCTGAACAAAGTTGCAGGCGAGAGCAATCTCTACGCAGAAAAAGGATATACACTTTTCGCAATCATTATCGCAGTTATTTTCATCGTTACAATCGGCATTACTGTATTTAATGTAAAAGAGGAATCAACATTAGGTATATCAGCAGCAAAGACAAGTCTGAAACAGGCATTTCAAGTAATTGTAAAAAATGATCAGCTGCTTGCATTTATCGGATTACTTTTGACATTTAACCTTTGTACACAGATTGCAAAAAGCTTTGCTGTATATTATTTCAAATGTGTATGCCATGATGAATATCTGTATTCTATTTTTGGATTTGCGATTATTGCTGAGATGGCAGGACTTTTATTCTTCCCGAAAATCGCAGAAAAAATTAGCCGTGAAAAAGTATACGCATTTGCATGCGGACTTCCGATTGTTGGATTTGTACTGCTCGGTGCAGCAGGATATGTAGCACCACAGAGCAAAGTGTTAGTTATTGTATGTTGTGCGCTTCTTTTCTTTGGATCAGGTCTTTCACTTGGAGTAACAACATGCTGTATGGCAGATGTTATCGACTATGGAGAAGTGAAGTTTGGTGTACGAAATGAAAGTGTAACATGCTCTGCACAGACATTCCTTATGAAGGCAGCTACGGCAGCAGCAGGTGGATTAACAGGAATTGGTCTTCAGATTGTAGGATACAACGCAAAAGCGGTAACGCAGAGCGCAGCAACAGTAATGGGTATTCGCGTGTTAATGATTGTAATTCCAATCATTCTTGCATTTGCTAGCTTTGGTATTTACAAAAAATACTACACTTTAAAAGGTGAGAAGATGGAAGAAATCACAAGAAAAGTAAATGAAATGCATGCGAAAAAGCAGACAGCTTAAGAGCCAACAATTAAATTGTAAAAGGGGTATTATATGAGACAGATTATTTTTCACGAGGAAACGAAAACTTTCCATTTATACAATGAAAAAATCAGTTATATCTTATGTGTATTAGAAAATGGACATCTGGGACAATTATATTTTGGAAAACGACTTCATGATAAAGCAGATTTTTCTTATCTGGTTGAAAAATGTGGACGCCCAATGACATCATATATATATGAATGGGATCGTACTTTTTCATTGGAACATATCCGACAGGAATATCCTGTTTACGGTACGACAGACTACAGACATCCGGCAATTGAATTGTTGCAGGAAAATGGCAGCAGGATCAGTGAGTTCCAATATGACAGTTATGAGATTATTGCCGGAAAACCGAAACTCTCCGGATTGCCGGCAACTTACACAGAGTCCGAGGAGGAAGCGCAGACATTGCGCATCTTTCTGAAAGACGCTTTGACTGGTGCAAAACTGGCGCTTTTATATACGATTTTTGATGAATATAGTGCAATTGCAAGAAGTGCTTATATTGAAAATGCCGGTGAGAAAAATCTGCATGTATTAAATATGATGAGCTTAAGCCTGGATCTTCCGGATAAGGATTATGAATGGATGCAGTTGTCCGGTGCGTGGTCCAGAGAGCGCTATATTAAGACTCGAACATTGGAGCAAGGCATAACAGCTATCGACAGCATGCGCGGAAATTCTTCTCACGAACATAATCCGTTCCTTGCTTTAAAACGTCACAACACAGATGAAAATGCAGGAGAAGCAATTGGAATAAGCCTTGTATACAGTGGAAATTTCCGTATGCAGGCAGAGGTAGATACACATGATGTGACACGAATTACAGCTGGGATCAATCCGGAAGGATTCGATTGGAAATTAGAACCGGGAGAAAGCTTTCAGACACCGGAAGCAGTTCTGGTTTACAGTGAAAATGGATTAAATGGCATGAGTCAGACATTCCAGAAGCTGTATGCCAAGAGACTCGCAAGAGGGTACTGGCGTGATAAGGCAAGACCGATTTTAAATAACAACTGGGAAGCAACTTATTTTGACTTTACAGAAGATCGCCTTGTAGAGATTGCCAGGAAAGCAAAAGAATGTGGAGTAGAACTGTTTGTCTTAGATGACGGATGGTTTGGCGCAAGAAGAAATGACAGAGCCGGTCTTGGTGATTGGGTGGCAAATGAAGAGCTGCTGCCAAATGGCATCAAAGGCCTGTCAGAAAGAATTGAAGCACTAGGATTAAAATTCGGTCTTTGGTTTGAGCCGGAGATGGTAAATAAAGACTCTGATCTTTATCGAGCACATCCGGACTGGATCTTACAGACACCGGGAAGAAATACATCACACGGCAGATACCAGTATGTACTCGATTTTGCAAGAAAAGAAGTAGTAGATCATATTTACGGAATGATGGCAAAGTTATTATCGGAGTCGAAAATCTCATATATTAAATGGGATATGAACCGAAGCATTACAGAATGCTACAGCAGCAAATTTTCTTCAGACAGACAGGGAGAAGTGTTCCATCGTTATATTTTAGGTGTATATGATCTGTATGAACGTTTGACAAATGAGTTTCCAGAAGTATTATTTGAATCCTGCGCCAGCGGTGGCGGAAGATTTGACCCGGGAATGCTGTATTATGCACCACAGGGATGGACAAGTGATGATTCGGATGCAATTGAGCGTCTGAAGATTCAGTACGGAACTTCTATGTGTTATCCGCTCAGCAGTATGGGAAGCCATGTGTCTGTTGTCCCGAATCACCAGGTATTTCGCAATACCCCATTACATACAAGAGCGAATGTAGCATACTTTGGAACTTTTGGATACGAACTGGATCTCAACAAATTGACAGAAGAAGAGATCAAAGAAGTAAAAGAACAGATCACATTTATGAAAGAATACAGAGAAGTGTTACAGTTTGGAACATTTTATCGTCTGAAAAGTCCATTCGAAGGAAATGAGACGGTATGGATGGTGACAAATGAAGACCGCACGCTTGCGATCGTAGGCTACTATCGTGTTTTAAATGGAGTGAATCAGCCGTATAGCCGTGTCAGATTACAGGGATTGAACCCGGATATGGTTTATGAAAATGTATGGAACCATACAGAAAATTACGGAGATGAATTAATGAATTATGGATTGATCACATCCGATGTGACAGCTGGTGAAGTGCCAGGGAATGTGACTCCTTGTACCGATTTTGAATCTAGAATATATATGCTGAAAGGCAAAAAAGTTCAGGAGGGGAGATAGAGCATGACGAAGACAAAAAGAACCGGCGGAATGGTACTGGGAATATTGTTTATTGGATTATGTGTATCTTTCTTACGACTTTCACAATTTGGCGTGGATCCATTCAGTGCAATGAATCTTGGAATCAGCGGATTTATCGGATGGAGCTTTGGAACGTGGCAGTTGCTTGTCAATGCGATCATCCTTGTAGTTGTATTTTTTCAGGCAAGATCCTGCATTGGTGCGGGGACCATTATCAATATGGTATTTGTCGGATACATTGCAGACTTTATTTGTTATGTAGCGAATGATGTAGTGCAGATTCAGATGAATCTGCCACTGCGTATCCTTGCACTGCTGCTTGCTCAGTTGATGGCATCTATGGGAGTGGCATTATATATGGTCGCAGATATGGGAATCGCTCCATATGACAGTGTCGCAATTATAATCGAGAAACTGACACATCAGAAAATTCCATTCCATAAAGCAAGGATTCTTTCAGATGTTGTTGTCGTGATTATCGGAATCATATTTGCCACTGCATCTGGCGCAGGTATCTGGTCGGTAGTAGGGATTGGGACAATTATAAATGCCTGCTTCAACGGCCCATTAATTCAATTTTTTAAAACAAAACTGGAGAGATTTTACTTGTAAAATCTACGGATTACAATTCTTGCAAGGCTCATATCCAGAACGGATACGGGCCTTTCTTTTTCACCAGTAGCTTCATCCAAACCTTCACATTGAATAATGAACCCTTCTCTTTGGTAAAAAGAAATTGGATATACAGCGATAGCCCCTTATATTTTCGGAAATCGGAAAATAAAACTCGTTCCGATATCTTCGATACTTTCGACGTGAATGGTTCCATTGTGGAGGTTTACAATCCAACGCACCATAGAAAGGCCGAGACCGGTACCGCCATTTTCTCTGGAACGGCTTTTGTCTATGCGATAGAAACGCTCCCAGATTTTGTCCAGGTGTTCCTCACTTATTCCAATACCATCATCTTTCACTTCACCGACAATCTGGTCATTTTCGACCTTCAGGATAACATGAATATGTCCATTTGTTTTTCCGTAATTGATGGCATTGGTTATTAAATTCATCATCATACGCAAAATCAATGTCTGGTCGCCATTCATAAATAAGTCGTCCTGCTTTTGCAGGGTAATCTCAATATTTTTTTCCTGTGCTTTTGTCTGCAGTTCTTCTATTACAAGTTCGCTTAATAATCCAAAATCCAGTTTTTCCATCAGATACTGCTCGCCCTGTTCGTTTCTGGCGATCATTAACATTTCGTTTGTCAGCTTTGACATTCGTTTTGCCTGCCTTAAGATGACTGCAATCTCTTCCTTATCTTCCGCAGATAAGTTTTCATTTTCCAATAAGTACTCACACTGGGAAATGATAACAGCAACGGGAGTCCGCAGTTCATGGGATACGTCTGATGTGAATTGACGTTCCTTCTTAAACGAAAATTCCAAGCGCTCGAACATTTCGTTAAATTTCTCCGACAATTCGTATAATTCATCTTTTGCTTTTGGCAGAGACAATCGTTTGGAAAGATCTTTTCCATTGCTGATGTTTTCAACTTCATCGCAGATAAGATCCACCTGTCTCAATGCCCGCTTGATCATAAAATATCCGATGGCTCCGATCAGAATAATGAGTAATGGGAAAACAATCAACAGCATTTTCTCGGATGTCTGCATGAAAAGTTCTATAGAATGTACGGAGGTAATTCCTCGTACCCACATTTCCTCATCATCACCGTAAGTGTAAACGCTGTCATATATCATCCATTTTCGATTTGATCCGGTTATCATTCGCGGTGTATTCGACTTGAGGATAGTTTCTTCTGGAAATTGGGTTGGAATCGTTCCATAAAGTAAGCGTCCGTTTTTGTCATAAATACAAAACATAATACCGTCATCGTAAAATTCGGTATCGCCGTCAAGATAAAAGGAATCATCCTGAAAATTAATATTTGAAGAGAAACCAGTCACTGCGGCACTGATTTCTTCTTCTGTCGCAGAAATTCCAACCTTATCCACAAAAAGAAGGACGAGAACTAAAATAGTCCCAAGAACTACGGCAATGATTCCGGTGTACCATAGCGTAATTTTTTTCTTGATCGTCAGCTGTTTCATTCGTTTTCCCTCATTACATATCCGACACCGCGAACAGTGTGGATGAGTTTTTGTTCATATTGTGCATCGATTTTTTTTCGCAAATAGCGAATGTATACGTCGATCACATTGGAACCACCTTCAAAATCAAAGTCCCACGCATTCTGTTCAATCTGCTGTCTTGTCATTACGATATTTTTGTTGCGCATAAGACATTCCAGAACCATAAATTCTTTTGCAGAAAGATCAATTTCATTTCCGGCTCTTGTAACCTTTCTTGTGTCACGATCCAGAATAAGATCTGCTATTTTTAGTTGATTGGATGTAAATTGTGGCTTTCTACGCATCATGACACGGATTCTTGCAAGCAGTTCTTCAAATGCAAATGGTTTGATCAGGTAATCATCGGCACCAAGATCCAGTCCTTTGACACGGTCTTCAATGCTGTCTTTTGCTGTCAGTAACAGAACCGGTGTATCATCTTCTCGTTGCCTTAATTCTCTTAAGATTTCATATCCGTCCTTTCCCGGCAACATGATATCAAGAATAATACCATCGTAGGAAGTCATATCGATATAATCCATTGCTTCCAGACCATCCCCACAGGCATCTACACTGTAATGTTCCTTGACAAGCCTTTTTTTGACAATGTTTCTTAAATCATTCTCGTCTTCTACAATCAGTAATCTCATAATGTAATTATTATAATACCAATCATTTTCGTGTGCTAGAGTCCTTTTTTTCATTTTTTGAAATTACTATTTGTTTTAATCTTTTTTTAATCTTCCCCCTA